>Ga0208741_10000198_pt1 | contig 33770 bp, 52 predicted proteins | sample CryBogCBE03Jun09_FD_184576 | JGI IMG/M metagenome (GOLD analysis project Ga0208741, IMG submission 184576) | Freshwater microbial communities from Crystal Bog, Wisconsin, USA - CBE03Jun09 (SPAdes) | ecosystem: Environmental > Aquatic > Freshwater > Lake | place: Crystal Bog, Wisconsin, USA...
GCTCTATACACTCACGGATACCTGCGTGTGCTGCTTTACACGCTGCAAATATCGTGATGGGGTCCATTAGTACCCCTGTGACGTACCGTCATTCAGAATTAAAACACCACCGATGTTTACACTGACAACAGCAGCCGTGGCAGCACTACTGGCAATTTGGAATCTCAAGTCTGTGCCAGCAGGGTATCCATAAGGAAAGTGTCTTTGAACTTCATAATTGGTGTTGAAAGGTGTTTGCACAATCACTTTCTCCACACCTGAAGACGCATTGGTGATAGCTCTGTAGGTAGTGTAGTTGGCAGTATTTCCATTGAAACTAGAATACGCACCGTATCTCCAACCATAGAAGGTATAACCATTGGGGACTGTGTAAACAGCCATTTGAGATACGCCAATACTGGTTGTAGAGCCACTTACCGTTGTAGTGTTTATCTGAGCGTAGACGTTACCGCCACCAGACAAAGTGACAACGCCTGTGGGATTGGTAGCCGATCCAACAGACACCGCAATGCTATTGATACGGAAATAGCTGTTAACAGTAGTGACATTGGTTGTTCCATTTAACGCTAGATTTTCAGACAAGAGGTTGTAACTGGCATCCAATCCTGAAATGGCAATCGTAGCAGTGTCAGTATTGACCGTGCTCACCAACGTCATTGTGGAGGCAGAACTAGGGAAGACATAGTCTGTTGTAGCCATGTTTTCCCAAACAGTCCTGAACAACCCAGCCGTAGCAGGTGTCGTGCCATAAGCAAATATGTTGGCTGGACTATGATAGGGAATTTGCCCTCTAGCAACCTGAAGTTCGAAAGGTTCTGACCTCCCGTGCTGGGTCATTGAAAAGGTAGACTGAGCCATTAGTAAACCTTTCCACCACCGCCTGAAGTGGGTGACTTCTTAGTGTTGTACGTAGGTGTGTCTGAGAAGTCAAACACGCTTCTAAAGCCTCCTTTTGGTAACTCACCAGGCTGCCATCTGGTCATGTCAGCAGTGCCGTCACGGGGCAACTGAGGACGCACAGACTTGGCTACTTGCTGATTAAGCGTGTGGTCACGCTGTGGGTCACTAGAAGCATTGTGCATGTGCTGATTTTCAAAATTAGCACTGGGAGAGTATGGATTAACTCTCTGGACGTTCGTCTTTGACATGGTTTCTCTCCTTGGTTTGCACCACTAAGTATGCGAATAACACAAATATACCAAGGGTTGCCACCCTTGTCCAATCTCCTGCCCACATGGTGTAACAGGCTAATCCACACGACATAGCCAAAGCCAATATCGTCACTAACCTATCTGATAACACCTCTAAAGCAATACGCACGAATCTGATTAAACTAGCATCCATAATACCCCCTTTTGAAAGGTATCATCTTATCATGTGTCTTCATCATCGTCTAATACAAATCCTTGTCCCCAAGCACTATCTTCATCTTTCATCTTGAGGGCTTCTAGTTTCAAGGCTCTGTCGATAATCCTAGTCTTGTCAATAATGGTGGCCTCTGGGTCTGCCATCACCTGTGACATCAGGAGGTTGATAGCCTCCTCTAGCTTAGGATTGATACCCTTTTCTTGTTTTTTCTTACTCATTCTTGTCTTTTACCTGAGTGTATTTTTCTAATGGTGCTAGTGGTTGGATGTACCCAGCTTTACTGCCTAATTTGGTTGCTGCACGGGGTTGCATACCTGCTTGCAATATTTTTGCCAATGGACTCTCAGTAAAGAATTGAGTTGCAGCAGCAAATGGTCCAGCAGTCGGAACATTCTTGAATTTAAGAATATTTCCAAATTCACCCAAATCTTCGTATAAAGGACTTCTTGTAGCCGTACCACCCGTTCTGTTTGTAATTACATCAAGTAATTTGTTTGGGTTAAGTTGTCCTGCTGCGGTCACACCCTCACGACCAGACAATTGATTAACGTCACGAATAGTTGCAAATGAATTGTATTTAGTACGCCAATCGTTGTATTGCTTAGTCAATTTACCCGTGGGGTCAATTCTGTCCAAGTTTTTAGCAGCAACATCTTCTAGCGTATCTTTAAGGTCATGCAACAGATTGGCTTGATTACCTTTGGCATTAGTCAATGCCGAGTTGACTTGCACAATAGCTTTTCTCAAATCTTCAGCAGCAAAAGATGGACTTACCAACGCACCACCTGGTCGTTGACCGCCAATGTTGTTTTCTAAGATTGTCTTGACAATATTGCCTTGTTGACCAAAAGCACCTTCTGCATCACGGGATATTTTAGTCAAATCATTGATAAAGTTGGGTGTAGATTGAAATGTTTGTCCCGCAAACAATCTATTAACTTCTGTACCTAAAGTGTCTCCAGTTGTTTTAATCCAATCTGCATCTACTGTTTTGGTTTTGTTTCCAGCTCTAGCCGTGGCTTCTTCAGTAAATTTATTAAGATTTCTAATGTTTGACTCTGGTGTAGGTCCTGCACCATATTTCATGCCTTGTTCTGCACGAGCACCAGGCCCTAATTCATATCCTAGCTTTTTACCTTTTTTGTACAATTTTTCTAGTGGCTCTTGTATATAACCCAATACTCGACCAGAAACATCTTTGGTTAATGGGGCTAGACCGCCCCCAACCATTTCAGCTACGGGTTGATAAGATTTGGGAACTCCAACTTCCTCTGCCAATTGACCTAAACCTGTTGCCCCAACAAAACCCACGGCAGCAGGAATAGCACCAACACCAGTCGAACCAGCAGCCAAAGCATAAGGTAAATTAGTCGCAGCTCTTTTTGTTAGTCTTTCTGTAAAGGTTTTAGGTTCTGGCAAGCCCGCTGATTCTGCCATTTTTTCGCCAACAAAAGGTACGGCCTCAAGAACTCCACGAGCAGCTTGAGCAGTTGTGCCTTTTAATGCTTTTTTAGATTTACTAGAAGGCTCAACAGTCTCAATGTCATTATTTGCTTTTGGTGAAATTATTTCAATGTCATCATCCATTATTGCCCCCTTACTTCAGTAACAACGCCACCGTTAATTACATAAGTTTTACCATCAGATTTGGTTTTAGCTGTTGTTCCATCTGGTTTACCTTTTAAAGCATTTGTAACTTTTTCTGGTATTTCAGATGCAGGACTTCTGTCTTTAATATATTTTTCAATAGATTCATTTTCTAACAATGGGAACTGTTCTGGGTTGTTGTGTCTTTCAATGTTTAATTTGTAAGTCTTTAGGTTTCTATTATTGTCTTGACTACGTTCTTTAATGATTTTTAACAACGTATCTTGTCTAGATGCTTGGTCATACAGGTTTTGAAATGATTTGTCCAAGTAAACAGAACCACGTTGACCAGAACCTTGCACATCAGATAAAGCCAAACCAAACAATTTCTTTTGCAACACTTTGGCTGCTTGTGCGTCATCAGGTTTAATTTGACCGCTTTGTTGAGCTTTATCAATAGCATCATCAACCAATAATGATTTTTGCTGTGCAGCCTGTGCTTCATCAGGGTTTTGCAAACTAGCAATGGCATCCATTTTCAAGAAGTTTCTTACAACTGCCAAAGCACCCACAGCACCAGGGTTGCGAGCAATATAGTCAGCAGCGGATTCAGATTCCTCTACTGCACGATAAGCTCCCTGAACTTTCTTTTTATCATCAGGTGACGCACCCAATAAAGTGTTTACAGTGCCTTCTGGATACTGTTCTGCAATGTTTCTAAGGGCGGGACCGACAGAACGCAAAGCCTGTTCATCTCTACGCAATTGTTGAGATGCCAAAGTAGCTTGACGCAAACGCTCTTGAGAAGCCAATGTTTCTCTGTGTTGTCTTTCTCTTGACTCAAGCTCTTTCTCTTTATTTTCTTGATTGTTCTTGAGTTCAAAAGCCTTGGTCAAACCCGACACACGTTGCTTGTCATACTCGGCAAGAGCAGCCAATCCAAAGCGTTTAGCATATTCACGGTAAAAATCAGCACCCTCTTGAGCAAACACTGCATCTGCTTTTTCAGATGCGGCTTGTTTGTCTCTAGCAGCCAATTGCACAATTTCTTGCACTTGCTTGGACAATACATCACTCTTGGTCTTCAACGTCTTCATGGACGTATCAAACAAGTCTTTCTCTCTCTTGTACAAATCAACACGGCCTTGTTGATAACCTTTAGCCATGCCATCCATAGCAGCCAAGGCTTGCTGTGCGTTGCCTTTGCCACCTTTGCCAATAGCAAACCCAAGTACGTTAATTAACGAAAAAAGCGTAGCCAAGTCTTGAGCATTGTCTTGTCTAGGCACAAACGCAGCATTCTTAAGTTGTTCTTGCACCGTCTTCTCTTCTTGGTATGGAGCAGAACCTTCTATAGCTTGACGCTCAGCACTTGTGGCTTCAGACAAAGCCTGTTGTTTTTTAGCAAGACTTTGAGCTTGTTGTTCTTTTTGTGCAGTCTCTACCTCTGATTTGGCAAGAGTAGATTTTTTTAGTTCTTCCATCTCAGGTTCAATTTGAGCCAAATATTCTTGACCTTTGTCTTGAGGACCTAGCGGTGTTTGCTTGGTACTGGGTTTTAGCACAGACGGAGCTGGGCTGGTAATAGCACCGAGTTTGCTACCTGGGTAATTGAGTAAGTCTAGTTCAGCCATGTTAACCCTATGGTGTTGTCGTGGTAGTCGTAGTCAACGGTATACCAGAAGCAATACGAGCAATGTTGTTGAAATAACTGCTTGTCAACTGGTTTGTATACTGGTCAGCTTGCATACCAGCTTGAATAGCACCAGTAGCAATCTTGTCACCAATACCGCTAATTTGTAAGCCAAGCTGATACTGACCTGCCAACAACTGTTGACGCAAAGCCTCTACCGCAGCAGCTCCTTGCTGTACTCCCACGCCACCTCTGGCCTGAGCACCCTGAGCCACCTGAGCCTGTAGTGCTTGTAAAGACTGCTGACCTGCGGGAGTAAGCTGACCTGATTGTGCTTGTGCTTGTAATTGTTGACCTTGCACTTGATAGGGCGTGGCTAACTGTTGTAATTGCTGTGCACCCGCTTGACCAGAAGCAGCAGCCTTGCGAGCTTGAGAAGCACCCAAAAGAGCACCCAATCCTGCCACGCCTAGTTGTTTCATGGTTTGGTCAGACATGCCTTTAGGGGCTTCTGGAGGTTTAGCCTGTGCTTGGTCTGCTAGTGCAGCACCGCCCAATTCTTGAAGTGCTACTGCATTTGCAGCAGGTACATATTGAGCAGGTGCACCACCAGGTGCAAAAGTATAGTCTTGACCCTCTTGACCATAACCACCTACAGTACCCGCAAAAGATTGTCCACTAGGAGTAAATGTTGTAGATGGACTTACTTCTGTTGAACCTGCTTGTGTAGGGTACAAATCAGAAAACTGTGAAGTAACAGATGGCTCTATTGTGGCTCCGCCCGTGTCTGGAATTTGACTGGATAATCCTCCACCTGTGCCAACAGTGCCATACTCATCAGATGTGCCACCTGCACTAGTATTTATGTCCTCAAATGAGGGTATTCCAGTATCTGCATGTGGCTTACCGCTACCACCTCTGTCTTTGAGGACTTGGGCTTCTTCAGGGGAAATATAGGCAAGCATGTGCCCCTCTGGAGCTTTTGCTTTCAAAAGCGCAGCTATCTTGCGTACATCTGTACCCATTCTGGTGAGGTTTTTAATTGCTGTAGCCATGTTAAATTCCTAGCCCTTCTCTTAAAGATTCTTGATTCCACACATCTTCAGGTTTCTTACCCGTCTCTTGGCCTGGTATCTCACCTGCTGGTATATATTGAGATACTGCGGGAGTCAAGGGATTGGCAAACTGGCCTTGAATTGTGGGTAACGCTGCCTTAATTGTAGGCGGTTTCACAACACTTGTGGTTACAGTGATAGGTGTAATGTCAGGCGGTACTTCATCTGGATGTGTGGTATCGGGTGTTGTAACAGGCCCTAAAACCTCTGGAGTTGTCACTGCGGGAGTACCCGTGCCTTTTCCCCCTGGCCCAGATGTTGTGCCTGTAGACGGACCTGTGGACGGCCCCGTAGACGGGCCTTCAGTTGGTCCTGTAGAAGGAGTTGTTGCTGGGCCTGTTGTAGTTCCGTCTGTTGGACCTGTGCCCGTACCGCCAGGTGTGCCCCCAGGCGCAGGACCAGGTTGACCAGGCTGACCTCCAGGCCCTGCTGTTTGTGTACCGCCTGGTGTGCCTGTAGATGGACCACCCGTGCTTTTTCCACCTGTTGTTGTGGATACAGAAATATCACCTGGTATAACAGCCTGTCCACCAGGAGCAGAAGGGGTTAAAACGCTTGACCCAACAGTAGGTCCACCCGCAGCACTGGTAGTGGTTGGTGAGGTTGTTTTGCTATCTTCTGGTGTTGCACTGGCTGCACCTCCTCCACTGGGCGTTGTGCTAGGTGTAGGAGTTGCTGTTGTGGATGGCGCAGGAGTTGTTGAGGTTACAGGGGTAACTGGTTTAGTAGGCGTAGTGGGTATTTGCGCCACTGCTTTTGAAAGATTGGCTTGTATATTGGAGTCTGGAAATGTAGTATTTTTTATAATATCAGCTATAGATTGCTTAGTAGCCGTATCTATACCCAATATACCTTTACCCACACCAGCTCCTGTAGCTCCACCGCTAATCAACGTGGTGTAAATGGCATAGGGGTCATCAGTACCCAAACCTAAAATACCGCCAATTTCTTGTAGCGCACTGGTCACAGATGAGGGCGTGTTGGCTGGTAATGTTGTGCCTGGTTGCGTAGTGACATCTGTGCCTGTGGGTGTACCTGTCACCGCACCAGGCGTGGGAGTCAACGTGCCAATATTTGGATTTACTACAGAACCAACGGTTAAGTCCGATGTTGTCTGTAGCGTATAAGAATTACCTTGACTATCTGTAACTTGATAGAAATTTGTCATGGGTTGACCAGGAACACCCACACCCCCTGAAGATTTAACGACTGTCAGTCCCGCAGGAGTTGTTGCTGAGGGTGTTGGCGTAACAGCACTGGATGTTGGGTCGGTAAAGCTACCATCTGCATTTTTATAGTGAATATTGCCATCTCTGTCAGTTGCATAAGTGCCATCTGCGCTGAGTGTCCACTGGCCTGTGGCTATTAAGTTTTGTGCGTCTTGAGAAGCAGTAGCAAGTTTAGTCGGTGGTGTAGGCGTGGGTTCAACAGTAGGAGAATCGTCTCTTACACCTTTGCCACCAACAGCAGGAGCTTGTGCGTACACACTGCCATCTGCGTTGTAAGTAATGCTTGTTTTGGGGTCAAAAAATGTCTGTTTACCATCAGCCGTGGTTGTGGGTATCATGTTATCAAAATTGCGAGTTACCGCATTCTGAGACGCTTGCGTACCACCCAAAGACCCAGCACCAGCAGCCGCACCTGACACGACATTGCCTGTCGCAGCCGTAGTTGCTATAGTTCTACCCACTGCTTGTGCTGTTGATGGAGACACGCCTTGACCCTGCAAACTGTCTCCTATGAGCGTTCCACCGCCAGCAGCAACCGCATTTGTCAACAAATCCTGTGCCGTACCACCCTTGGCAGCAGTCGCAATGACACTACCTGCCACGTTGTTGACCACGTTGGCTAACGTAGGATTGGTCTTAATAGAGTCAGATAAATTGCCCAAATCCACTTGACTCATTACGCCAGAGGCAATAAGACTAGGTGCAGCACTGGCAATGGCTTGGTCTAGCGTCTGACCCTGAGCAATACCCGTGCCTACGGCAGCCAAAGCAGTGCCCACAGACGCAGATGTTGCTATACCAGCCGTTGTTAAACTTGATGCAATAGCTTCACCTGCAATAGGTAAAGCATAGGCCAAGCCTATAGACACAGCGTCTTGTAATAGGTTTGTGCTCCAATTATTGCCACCACCCGCAGCGTTGATAGCCGTACCCGTCACATCCAGATAGGCTTGATTACCAGCCTCATCTAGCTGACCAGGTATGGCTTGCATCACGTGACCTGTATATTGATTGACATACGTGTCAGGTGTTGCAGCAGGAGTCGGTGTAGGCGTGGGTGTAGGTGTGGGTGTAGGTGTGGGTGTAGGTGTGGGTGTAGGTGTGGGAGCTGGTGTTGTATCTACTGGAGGAGGAGCTACAGAAGCGTTGTTGAAATAGTTGGTAACAGCACCAACGTCAACATTCATGGCACTGGCAATGTCACTAGAGGACACGCCATACTGTGCAGCCGCATCTGCAATTGCTTGAGGGTTATCCAGATTGGCTGCTACAAAGTCAGCAATCTGCTGTTTAGTTACGGTTGCCATTAACTTGATACTCCCAATGCTGCTTGTATTTGCTGATGAATGGTCAAGTGCACCCCTAACCAGTCATAAAAGTCTTCCTCTACATTCCAGTCACTATCAAGCAACTGAAACGGATTGTCAAGATTCAGAACACTGGCTAACCTTTCATGCTCCTGATTGTGCACAAACAACCAGTCATCAAGGTTCTTGGTATCCGCATCTATCAACGGATATTTCTGCACAAGTATTCCTTGGTCAGCAAGAATCTCGTAAAACAACTGATGCTGAACACCGTTCTCAAACAAGAACCTTCCTAAACCCTCTGTATCTCCAAACTCAACATAAGACAAATCATCGTTATTCATTTATCCGCTTTGTCATCTAACTTGTTGAAAATCTGTTTACAAATGTCTTTAATCTCGTCTATGTCTCTGTGATAGTCTTCTTTTGTGACATAGTTCTTGGGCATGTCTCTCACATCACTGTCTAGGCGTTCTATAGCCTTGGTGATGTTGTTGAGTATCCAACCACCCATAAAGGCAGATAGACCGATGATGATGTCAAAGACTTGTTGTGTATCCATGTTTACACCGCATAATAAGGAACTTTGACTACAGTGCCATTTAAGTCAACCTCTAGAAAACCCAAAGGCTGTAGAGGCAGACTAGCAGTACCGTAAGTAGCGGTAGAAGACACAGTAGCTGTAATATTTGTTGTTTGCACATTGATAGTCCCACCTGTAATACTCACGTTTGAACTGACGATTGTGGCATTGTTCAGCGTCAAATTGCCTACACTGGTAGCCGTACCACCCAAAGCAATAGTCGTGTTTCCTAGGGTAATGCTACTGTTGGCTAACCCACTATTGGGTATAGTTGCGTTAATCTGACTAGGTGCAATGCTGATAGAGACATTAGATGCAGAAGTCACTTGACCCTGAGCATTGACAGTCACTTGAGGCACTGCACTGGCTGAGCCATAAGTGGCAGCAGTAACACCTGTCGTGGCTATAGAAATAGTTCCAGAAGCCGTTATAGGCCCACCTGTAAGCCCTGTACCCGTGGCTACAGAGGTGACTGTGCCGTTATACGGGTTGTTAATAGTGACATTGCCTGTAAGAGCACCACCTCCTGTGAGGTTAGTTCCTGCAATGATGTTGACAGTATTGGGTACTGCACCTGAGACATTGGCTACAGGAATGGTTGTAGAGGCCGTCACAGGGCTGTTATTGTTGGCATACATGTAACCCGTGAGACTGGTCACGGTGATGGTTACAAAAGCCTCAGATGTGCCACCCTCTACCTTTTGCCAAGTAGAACCGTTGAAGACTGCCCAGTCACCTACTGACCATAATGCAATACCATCAAGGTTAGTAGTACCAGCAACAGAAACAACATAGTAGTTTCCTTTTGTGCCAACAGAAGAGGTTAGTGTAGGCGTGTTTGTACTAGCATTCCAAGAACCTTGGTATACCAGAGCACCTAAACCAAAACTGCTGACTGTCTTTAACATTAAGACCCATCTCCTGGGGTTATGTACACATTAGCACTGGATGAGCCTGTGATGCCTGTGAAGTAGGCATTGGGGGTAAATGTCAGTATCTCATCTGTGCCAGGTAGCAAGGGTATAGCTCCACCTGTTGTAGAGATGACTGCGGCATTAGATGTGGCATTGGTAGATGTGCTGCCTATTCCTAGATAGACAAGCACAGTACCACTGTTGAGGATACGGTACTGATTACCGCCTAGAGTGCTAGATGGTACTTGTACGGGTGTGGGTGCGGTGGTCGCAGCAGCAAAGACAACGGTGTTGCCAGAGGGTGTGAATGGCGCATTTACACTCATTGTTGATGTTCCACGGGAGCTGGTGGAGTGGCTTGTTTCTGTATCTCGGCTATAAGCTGAGCCACTTCATTGTATGGTCTGGTAGACAAATACTGAAGAATGACATTAACAAGTTGAGTTTGTAGAGTTACTGTTTCCATTTTTATGCTCCTTGTGTTGTCCAGGGAAGGGGAGGTGTCACCACAGTAGGATTGATCTGTGCGTTAATCATGCCATCCAATGCGGTTTGTGTGCCTGTTTCTGATACACCCGCGCCCCAAATCCAATTAAGCACATCTTGTTGCGTTAGGCTTGCAAACGGGGTAAAAGGTGACCCAGCGGTGTAAGTCAAAGATTGTGTGCTGTATATAGTTGCTGTATAAGGCACAGTCTGACCATTGACAACGTGCGTTTGGTCTGATGTTGCATTGCAACGCCAGTGAACTGTAAAGACTACGTCTGTTTGTGATTCGTATGTGGGATAGCAGTCCATCTGCTCCACAATCCAGTTGTAAGTGCTTGCCATTATTTATTCTCCAAAGTTGATATGCGTTTTCTAAGTGATTGAATTTCAGCAACAAGGTCAGCAATTACTTCAGATGTTGCGGCTTGCATTTGCTGATAAATTGGTTTTCCATCAGCATCTACACCATCTTTAGTTCCTGTAACGCTGTTTGAATATACTTCTTGAAATTCATGCGCTAAGAAACCACGGGCTTTTTGTCCATCTTTTGTCCATACATAATCAATTGGTTTAAGAGCATCAATTCGTTCCCCTTGACCAGACACAGGATTAGTAACAGTTTTTAAACGATAATCAGAAGTTGTGTTGTAAATAACTGCCGCTGTCGCTCCAACCCTTGCAATAGAACCAATATTGGCGTTTCCACCTGAATTAATGCCAAAAATAACAAATGTGCTACCACTTGCACCACTATTGTCAAATAGTTGCAAACCATTTTGACCTGAACCATATTGAAAACGGAATTGAGCGCCTGAGTCTGTTGATGTACAACCCACTAATAATCTACCACTAGTGTCTAGTGTCATTGCTTGGATAAAGGAAACATTGTTTCCTGCTGAACCTGATGCGGCTGTTGACCAAGCGTGAACCCCACTTTCATTTACATACAAACCAGCCAAATTGTTTGCTAAGTATTTCCAGTTTGTGCCATTGTAAAAAGCATTAGCAACAGTGTATGCACCACCATATGAACCCCAAGAAGCAAAAGAAGCACCGCCTTTAAGTTGCAAAGCAGTTTGTACTGGTGATGCCCAAGCACTAGGAGTAACTCCTAATCCTAAGTTAGTTCCATCAAACTGTAACGCAGACCCAGTAGCCAAAGCACTTGTAGAGCTTGCATACACCACACCATTGGCGGTGAATGATGTGAGTCCTGTGCCTCCGTTAGCTACGGGTAATGTGCCTGTGACTTGTGAAGTAAGATTGATAGTGCCCGACAACGCAGATGTTGGATAACCCGTGCAATTTGTTAACGTGCCAGAAGTAGGTGTACCCAATATGGGGGTAGTCATGGTAGGACTTGTAAGTGTCAGGCCAGCTACCGTAGTTGCCGTGCCACCTAAAGCAATACTCGTGCTACCTATGGTCACCGTGGTGTTGGTGAGCGAACTATTGGGGATATTTGTAAGTGTATTTGTGCTTCCACTGATACTCTTGTTGGTCAGCGTATCTGTGGTTGCTCTACCTACCAAAGTATCTGTACTTGTGGGCAGAGTCAATGTGCCTGTGTTGCTAATCGTGCTAATAACAGGAGATGTGAGAGTTAACCCTGCAACAGTAGTTGTAGTTGTCCCCAAAGTCAGGGCTGTAGACCCTAGTGTGATAGCAGTGGCAAAGTTACTATCCAACTGTGAAAGTGGAATAGCCGATGTTGCAGAGCCAAATGTATACGGAACAGCCATTTTAGAACCTCACTCTTAATTCATGTTCAAACTCGAATGTGTTAACCGTGAACGCAGCACTGTTGCTGGTCTGGGTTAACCCTAGATATTTACCATACTGCTGTGCATCTGATTTGTACAGATAATACCCGTTGCTTGTTACCCAAATTATCGTAGCAGACGCATTATTTGTCCAACCTATAGTCGTGCCTACATTGTTAATCCAAGACGCATTGGTAGAAAGCACGTAAACGGGGCTAGAACCGCTTTCTGAGTCTACAGTGATATAGAACGTGCCACCCTGAGTCAAAGTCGCTTCTACACCAAATTTCAGGGCTTGTTTAGTTCTGATACTGTCCCCCATAGGGTCCAGAGCAGTCTGAATATAAGACGCTATATTGGCTGACGGGTTGTTGTACAGCCTGTAAAGCGTGGTTGTAGCCACACCGTAGAGGCTTACAACACCTCCTACAGGTACAGAAGTCACATAATTGATACCGTTGCCTTGTGAGGTAATAAACCATCTCTTTTCAAAGAACACAGCTTGGATAAACCGACTGGGTGCAGGGCCTAGTGGGAAAGATGAATTAACGTAGAAGTTAAATGCAGCGCACAAAATGTTATTGAGGAGCACTTGCCCCCCAGTCACAGGCTGTGAGAAGTCAATATAGGGGAAAATACCGTCTAACGGGTCTGAAATCTTGGATGTTGTACTACCAACCAGGGCATAAATACCGTAGTCATTCATAAACAACAGGCTTCTGAAATACGGAAAGATAGCGTAAATACGCTTAGTACCCACAGAAGCCGACACATTGGTGTTGGTAAACAGAGTTGCCCCTGTAGAGGTAACCCTGACATCTGAAAAGACGTTAATCGAGTCATCACCAAAGATGTACAAGAAATTGTTGGCTGAATACAGAACCGTGATGTTTCCGTGCAGGGTTTCGTCTGTCAATGTCAGTGAGCCAGCACTTACTGACGTAAAGTCAAACGGGCTTGTAGAAGCTGAATAATAGACTGTACGCCCCACAGCCACCCAAGTACGCCCTGAAAACGTGGCTACATCCACAATTCCATCTGTGTTGGTAATGGCTATACCCGTGGCAGTTGTACCACCCATAGGTGCAGCACCAAAAGACACTGTGGTGCTGGCATCATAACCCGTGCCTGGGTTGGTCATAATCACTTGCGTGACAGAGCCACCTGACAAAATAGCCGTGCCTGCAGCGTTTGTACCAGAACCTGTGATGGTCACAGCAGGTGCAGAAGTGTATCCAGAACCACCGCTTGTCACCAAAATAGCCACTGTGCCTGTGGCAAAAGTAATGAGAGAAGTGATGGCTACTGCGGTTGTTGTGATGTTAGAACCACCACCCGAAATAGTAACATTGGGGGGTGATGTGTAACCTAATCCTGCGTTGGTAAGGGTAATGCTGTTAAGAGAGCCCTGTACTAACGTGGCTGTAGCAGATGCTCCACCTGTACCTGAAAAACTGACACTTGGAGCTGAAATATAACCTGAACCAGGGTTTGTAACTGTTATTGCTGTAACTGCGCCACTGGTAATTGTCGCAACACCTTGAGCAGTTATACCGCCAGCCGTAGTTGGCGCACTAAATGTTATTGTTGGCAAAGTAGTGTATCCACTACCCCCAGCATTGATTGTCACAGAAGCCACGCCTCCCGCACCTGTGGTCACGGTAGCCACAGCAGTAGCTTGCACGCCATATCCTGATGTAGGTGCGTCTATCACCACATTGGGTGCTTCTGTATACCCTGCACCTGGCACAGTAATACCAATACTGCCCACACTACCAACAGGATTGAGGTGTGTTGCATCCCAAGCAAACAAACCTTTTTTGGGGTCACCTATCACCGCATACTGATTTTTGTACTGGCAATACGTCACTCCTGCATTGGAAAACGTACCTGTTGTAGCAATATTTCCTGCCGTGTTACCAGAACCTGAAGAGGTGATGCTGACATATTCTCCTCTACCGTCATTCTCAAATGCCAGTAAATAGTCTGTCAGGTTAATGTTGGTGGAGTAAAAAGACGCAACATTCGCACTGGTCACAATGTTGGCACTGCTATTGCTTGCAAATGTCAGGTTGTTTTGAGCAGCCACAATCTTGATATTGCCACTGCCTATAGGCTGAGCATTTTCCAGCCAACTGAACTCTTCTTTTTCAATAGCCGTGCGATTAGCCTTGGTATTTAAACCTTTGAAGGCTTTAATAATGGCATAGGACTTTTTCTGTTCTGCTGCTGCCATGTTTAGTACGGTGTTGAGTAGGGGTCAGGTATGCGTCTTGTAAAGGAGCTATTGAGAGCTGCCTGTACTTGTTGTTTGTATTGTTGCTGATATATCTCTGCTTCACCATAGCTCTGCTCTTTATACTTGGCTTTGTAAGCAGCGTAAAAGGCTACAGGTTGCGTGAATGGGTCGTTGATAGGGTCTACAGCATTGGGTGTGTTTTGAGACAATGGCAAAGGCAATATTACCGTATCCACTTCCATCAAATAGCTCTGGTCAGGCACAGGACCAATATAAATTTGTTGTTGACCATAAACAGAGAAACACACGGGTCTACCAATGTAATTCTGCCAATATCTCAATTGGGCATTAAAGTTGCTAAAAGGCAAATATCTGAGCGGAATACGACTATTGCCCCAATAAATGGTGACATTGAGGACATCCAATATCTGATTGGTAACATTCAAAGCTGAATACGGAATAATTTCAGCAGGAGCGTAATAGGTCAAATACGCTGTGCCATTAGCAAAAGGCGTGCTAGGTGGAAATCCACCATTGCCTGTTGGATAGGGAGGTGCAGATGTACCTAGCGTGCCACTGGTTGTGACTTGATAGGTATAAATGTTGGAAAAGATGTACTGACCAGCAGTAACAGCAAGATTAGCAGCCCAAGGTATAGCTGCTGAACCATCTGCCCCTATAGGGGTGGCTGAAACAATCAGGGTACGTAGGCAACCAGTATCTCTAACGACTCGTTCACGGGCAGAATTGATATCGTCCGTCAGCTCCGAGTCGGACCAGAAGACTCCATTGGCATCGTGCAAGAGCCTACGGACTTCCGTGAGATAGGAAGATAAGGTTGCCATTTAGCGTCCATGTTATGCTGCCCTCTGTGAGGATTTTCCCCCTGCATGTTTTTCAACACGCAAGGGTACTACGCCTACAGCCGAGGGTTGCGAGCTGTTAGGTTTCTCAGTTGTTATCTCAAACCGAGACAAAATCTTTAAACCTTCTTCCAATTCACTATGAAGTTTAATCCATCCATAGCGAACTAGAATAGGCTCTTTGTCCTCTTGTTCATGCCCAAAAAGACGCACAGCACCTTCATAAGGCAATTCAACAGGAACATTTTTTTTAAACTCGTAAAGAGTACCGTCATACCCTACGGTCAACGGTACTTCACTACGATTGGTTACAAAAACATTCATTAGAAAGTAACTACGTCACCGTATACCTGAATACTAGCAGTGTTGCTGTTTCCACTTGCTGTGTTGATATTCACGTATAAAGCGTTGGTGTTAAATCCACTGACTGCGGTTGTGGTGCTGTAAGGTGAGGCAATTGTCAAGTCTTGATACAAACCAGTTGCAGTCAAGTTAGCCAACACCACATTGGCTACAACAGCATTGCTTGCATTGCCGTCATTGCTAGTGGTGATAGATACATTGGCTGAAGCCAGTGAGCCAGATGGGTTGTTAATCGTAATTCTACGAACAATTACTGCACCTGATGAATTGACCGCAGCACCCTTGGTCATACCACCATTGAGCAACGGGATGGTAATGACAGCATTACCAGCCGTGTTGAACTGAGTGGCTTGAACAGTACCAATACGACCGCTCCCAAAAGAATCTAAGTAAAACTGACTGACTGAATCGGGATTAGCCATTAGGTGCTCCTTAGACGTTGTTGTAAGTGCCTGACACAGCTTGACCACCATTTGAGCCGTAAAGCGTAATGGTTGCAGATGTGTTGGAAGATACAGCTTGCACGTTTGTACCGTCAGACCACACGATACCAGCAGTGTTTGCAGCTAGGATGTTGGTCCAAGTTGGTGAAGCAATGTTGGTAGAAGTGTTGAACTGAATGTAGACGTTAGCCGTGGGCAACGCTTGATACAAACCAGCAGGAACGGTTACACCAGAAGATGTAGCGTTGACTGCGGTAGGCTCAAAATATGCACCAGCGGTGTTGGTCGCTGCATTAGCAAGAATGATTTTATTGGGTGAAAGTGACATGACTGAACTCCTTTATAGTGACAAGTAGTTGTAGCCAGTGACTTTGGACATTGATTTTGGTTTCACGCTTACCAATTCGGCAATCATAATAACCGCACCAACGTAACCAATCTGCCAGTTGGGAAGAGTAGACTCAAATCCTGTGAACACAAATGAACCTTGCTCGTGGATGTACAAGCTCAAGTAGTTGGTGTTCAAGAAATAGACCGTACCTTCTGGGCAGTATGGGTCAGGATAAATTGGCACACCAGCAACCATCAGTGCTCTGAATGCTGCTTGAGGACCATTGTTATCGCCATCAAAGGCTGAACCTGGGGTAATAACATATTGCTCTTGACCAACAAAGTCTTGAGCCAACAATGTCCAAGTACCAAATCCGCAGACACCGAAAGAAGGCATTTCTGCGCCTTTTTTCACTGTACCAGAGATGTACTGGAGAATGTTTTGTCTTGTGGGGTTTGTGTTACCAGCAGCGTACACTTTGGACTGCCACCAGGTATTGGTATTACGGTTGATGTTACCGTAAGTGACTTGGTATGTAGAACCACCTGTACCATCATCCACAGCAGCGGGCAAGCCGATGAACTGTTGGTTGTTGGTTGTGTTGTTGTACAAAGCTGTTGCCATTGCATCCATCATCACGTTGGTTGCATCGTTCATACGAGCTTCAATCAACGGAATAATAGCTGCGTCTTGCTGAACGGCTCCCTCCATACCGAGGAACGGTACGGGAGAAATCATTAGCTTGAGGTCATACTCAGCGTTGTAAGCACCCTGCTGAACTGACGGCTGGTTGAATGAACCAGAATAGTCAGACCACTGAGCATTCACAAATTGAGCACCCTGAACAGGCACGGTTACAGAAGACACACCACCAGAGGCTTGTTGACTGTTTGCAATCAATGCTGCCATCAAGGGCGTGCTGTTGTACAGTTGTACAACGAGTTTTGGAATAAAAGCTCTGCGGGTAACGTAGGTTAACTCAGTAAACTGACTCGACCCTGTTGCTGGCAGAATACCACCACCTATAGCCATAACGACTCCTTAAAGATGGGCATCACTGCCCCTACAAATTAAACCCTCTTTACCAACTCAATTTAATCCTATGGGCCTCATGCCTCTAGGATTACGCAATTCATTCAATGCCTTGGCTGCTTCATTTCTAGCAGCAGACACGGGATTCTTCCAATAACCCTTCAGGTCAAACCCGCTCATGGCATTGGGATTGTAACCAGATGGTGTAGGCTTGGCAGCTTGCTTCATCCAGTTATGATATTCGGCTGCGGTTTCATGGTTAGTAATACCACGCTCAAGCATTAGTTTCTCAACGTCTTTAACTTCGTCTTCAGATTCAATAAGACCTTTTTTGACCAAGCTATTGCGTCTGCTAGATAGTTCTTCAAGAGCATCCCTTTCTCTCATTTTGGCCTGAAGAGCAGCATTCTCTTGCCTAATCTGATTGATTTCAGCACGAGTTGAATCCTTGATTTGAATTTCAGGAATCTGCAAATCAGGCTTAACTTGTTGAGTCAAGCGCAAAAAAGCCTCACGTGTCTTGGGGTCCTCAGCCATTGTTTGAGCCAAGGAAGCCAATTCATCACGAGCTTCTAAAGATAAGTTTTCTAAAGACATTGATACACCCTCTTTTTAAATTAAATAACCCGCTTGCCGTCACCAGGCTTCTTGACCTGCATACCGTTTTTGGATACTTTGCTTGCACCATTGAGTCCACCCAACTGTGAATAACGGGGAGTGTTGGTCACAACACCGTTTTGTTGGTTAGTGTCAGTGGGTCTACGGGGAGCTGCGTTGCCTCTTGGCTTAAATAAATCCATGATGTTTCCTTACATTGGGGGAGGGGGAAGACCTGGCATTCCACCAGGAGGGGGAGACGGGGGAGGCATACCGCCAGCAGGAGGCATACCAGGAATAGGTGCTGCTGCCATTGCTTTTCCTTCAGGGGTTGCACCACCCGCCTGTGGCAATGTTTGTAACATCTGAAGAATTTCAGACTGCTGTAATTCGTTGGTTTTGTTTTTACGTGGACCAAGCACGGATGTCAAATTGCGAATCGCTGTGAGTGCCTTTTGACCCTCTTCTGATTCACTGCCTAAAGCTGGGAGAGACTGCTCTAGCAAATCCATTGCCATGCCAATGTTAATCATTGCAGCCTCTTTGCTTCCCATCTTTGGCTCAGGAGTAGACATGGGAGAAGCCATTGGAGGAGACATGCCGTCAGACTGGGGGCCAGGCCCTGCACTAGGCATGGGCGTAGGAGCAGCAGCACCAGCACTCTGCGGGCCACGCATCAACTCCATTAACTTGTCTTGCGGAACACTCATATAAACTCCTAATGTCAGTATTTCAACAAGTTACTAACAGTTTGTCAATAGGTGGGGGCTTTTTAGTCTGCCCCCAAGACTTAACCCTTGCGGATTAACGCTTGCTGCGTTTTGTGCGTTTTGCTCCACGTTTCATGGTATCGCTCCTTGAAAAGTTATGCCACTCGTTTTTTAGGGAGAGCGACACACCCCTTTCTTCTTTGCAAAAGAACCAATTAACGCTTGGTCTTGCGACCACGCTTATGAGTTTTGTACATAACGTACTCCTTAAGTTGTTAACGACCTTGCCTGGCGTAGTCCCTCTGAGTCCTACCGCCAGACGCATTTTTAACACCTGACTGACTGCGTGTCAAGCTAGGCATGGATTCAGTTTTTTTGAGCGAGCTGGTCTGCACCCGTGGCTGGTCAGCTTTAGGTTGTGTCTGTTGACTTGTAGCCATCATCCCACCTTTTTGAGTTCAGGTTTCTCTTTGTGTTCAGGACCTTTGGGTGAAGCTGAGGCTTGCTGTTGAGCTTGCTTGGCTTCCATCTTTTTCAAACGGTCTTTCAACAATTGTTTCATAGGTGGTTCTGTCAAGTCAAGCAGACTTTCCTTATCAATTGCACCCACTTTGAGGAGATTGAACGCCATCTGACGCTGGTCTTCTACAAAGATGGGTGAATTAGAGTGTGCATCCACTTTCACCACATAATCTTTGGTAAATTGCTCAGCAATGAACGGTAAATGGTTAATGTCTTTGAAATGCGTGGGATTGTAGGCTTGCATACACTTCATGTAGAGCGTTGCGAGCTTTTCCAGGCTGTCTTCAATGATGAGTGCCCTCTTTTTGACCCGTGATGAACCTAGACGGGCCAATTGAGAGGCGTGACCAGAGCTACGCACCCCAGATTCGCCTTTTCCTTGTAAAACATTGCCAATACCGCTTGCTTCCTCAAACATTTGGTCAATATCCCGTATTTCAGAGAATAAATCGTTAGGCATGTTAGGTGGAAGCCTGTCTACCTTGGCATTGGGCATATCATTGCTGATTTGACCCCCTGCACGGTTCAAAGCGAACAGTTTTTCCTCAGAAATACCCGTAAAACCGATAAAAGCAGTGGGTGGATTGACTTGTTTTGATAGTAAATCAAGTACATCAGTCAGTCTGTTGTTCCTTAATTCCTGCAAATAGACCAGTCGCTGAACCTCGCTACCCCCCCAATAGTAGTCGTAAAGGGGGTTGGGACAGATTTGCACAAAGGGTAATTCGCCTTTGAGAAACAATTCTTCCCCAGAACGGTCGTAAACAATGATGTCTGGGTCTGCTTTGGTGACCACTTGGTAGTCTTGGGTATCGTCATTCCACACCCAAAGCTCTGTCATCTCCACTGTATCCTCTGCAACCATTGCTTTATAACGGTTTTGCCCCGATAAATCGAGGTTCACATTACCGTAGAGCTGAGGATTGGTCTGCGACATCAGGATACGCTCCATGCCGTTAGCCACTTCAGTCCTCTCATGGACTACCAGAGACAAGCGTTTGACAATTGCATCCCGTCTAGGATGGTTGTAGAGGCGGTCATAGAGTTCTGATTTGGTAATGTAGTACGTGTGTACTAAGGCTTCTTGTCGGTCAGTGTAAGTGGTATCTTCTCTGAGGACACCGATACACTGAGGCTCAACCACGTAGGGGTGAGGTTCACCATTACGCATGATGAGTTTGACAAAACAAGAGTTGTAAACCAGTGCCCAAGTGGTGGCTGTAGAGAACACTTGGTCAGCGTTGCTATTTAGCCACTCATCATTGAGAGCACGGGTCAATACGGGTACTTTGGCTTGTTCACTGTCGGGGACTGCTGCCCCCGTGTTGATAGAGAATCTGGTGGTTTCAGCCGAGTAAAGAAAAGACGTAAGCTGGTCTAGATGGGGAAAGATTTTGTTGTAGATGGCAGGAGCTTGACTAGGGCCATTTCCAAACAGATACCAAGAGCGGAGGTTTTGGTAATCAGTCTTTCTTTCGTTGACAGAGACGGTGCATTTACGAATCAAGTCTAGATAAAACTCTTCTCTGTCTAAATCATTACTCGGTATTCTCATTTATCCACCTGTAAGTTTTGATGGTCTTTCATAGACCCGTTCCCCGCTATCGGACCTGCTAGTCTACCAGTTGGCGAGGCTTGATGGGGCAAAATACTGACTGCCTCATCCTTGACTGGCCTGAACTGCCCACCCATCACAGAGTTCATACTGATACTGCCTTGAGCACCCCACATGGCTGCGTCACCAGGGCGAGCCTCTCTGGGAAGAGCTGGTGGTTTAGGTCCTTGTGCCAATATCTGACGCTCTTTCTCAGCTTGAGCACCCTCAACAAAATCCAACTCTTTCTGTGTGAGTTCGTTGTTTCTAGTGAGATACCCTGTCTGGTGTTCACCTGCACGGGTACTCTTAATATCCGTCATTTGAAAGTCTTTGGCAAGTCCTTTTAGGCTTTCATCTGCCTTTTTTGTTCTATCACTTCTGGTTCCTACAGGCTTTAAGTGCACGATGGATATTTGTGCTTTGCACATTTTCATAGGGCACTGGGGTTCCCAAGCCTCAAATATGCCGTGACTTTCACAAAAGTAGTCTCTAAGAATTGCCATTTTTACCCTCTTTCATCTAAGTTTTTGTCACTGTAGTCGTGACGGTTTGCCATACCTACCTTCAATTTAATCCCGTCTCTGGTCATCACCAGCTTCTGACTGGGCATGTGGGGGCTGTACGCCTCTTTTCGATAGTCCACATACCGAGTGTTATCCCGCCTTTTCATCACCCGCACACGCCCCTCTTTCCACTCTCTGTAGGCTTTGTTCACCCTTATTTGGACCAACTCTGTCAGGGGCTGACACTCCTCTAAGAATACATCCCTGATATGGGCACTGGAGAGGCCACAGAGGTCCGCAAAGAGAGGGATGGATATGCCCCTATCCTTGTCCATTAAAAAGCGTTTAATCTGCCTTTTAAGTTCAGCTTTGGGGAGAAGGACGTTTTGATGCTCCATAGATGCCTATGTGTTTAAGGTAATTAGAAACATTCTTGCCAACAGCAATCTCTTCAGGTGTCATCGTCTCTTGTGACCTACTGACCTCACGGGTAATCTTCATCTGTAAAAGTCTAGGTTGCAACTGCTCGGCATACGCTGCAACAGCCAGTGCACAGGCTATGACTCTGTCATCCTTGCCACGCCCAGGCGCACCAATAAACCCTTGCTCACGGACAATGCCTTTCATCTCATCCAAAGTGTCCATCGAGACAATGTTCATCATGCCACGCTCAAAATAATCTTTCATGTAGTTGAGCATCCGCTCCTTGCTACTAGCAGTGGTTAACCAGTACATAGAGTTGCCTGGACCCGTCATTGAGTCGTTCCTTCTCCAGATGTAATTGGTCATGCTTCCCAAGACATCTTCCAGTCCACGACCTAAGTCTCCAGTGGTATTGGCTGCTTGTCTCTTCAAGTTCTTCATCTCATTGATGACCGCCTGACCAGGGCCGTTAATCTCAAGGTTCAAGGTACTGTTCTTGTACGCACCGCCCAGATGGGCAATCACCCACGCAAACTGGTAGGTGTTCATCTCAGAGGTGGCAAACTCAGCTACTTGGTCCAGACCATCAGCATAGCATCGGAACACCTGTATGCAAAATCTGTCTGCCCAATCGGAGCTTCCGTAAGCAGGGTCTGCTCCAATAACATAGTAAGCTGTATCGACTGGTTCTTCCCAGATTTTAAGAGTGGACAGTCGTTCTGTGGATTTGAGCACTTCGGTGTCTTGGAACATTTGACCGAAAGCGTAACGGTAGCCGTCATACAAAACCCTCTTACTTTCTTTGGCAGCGTCTGTGCATCTTGAGTTAGAAAAGAAACTGGTCCCTGTCATCACAAAAGCGTAATCTTCTGTAGGTGGAAACTCCTGGTACATCAGGCTTTCATCTTTGATGCCCTCAGCCATCTTCCACCGCCACCAAGCCATCTGTCTAGAGTTAATCTCCACCCCGTAGAGCTTCTTGATGTCCTTGACCCACTCTTTCTCTTCACCCTTTAACTTGCCGTCCCAGTACACCTTGTAGATATTGGAGTCGGCAGGGACTGAATAGTATTCATTACGCCACCAGCCACAGAAGATTGCCCTCTGTGTCTTGGCTCTCTTAGCCGTCTTGTACATGTCGTGGAACATGTTAAAGCCCTGAGCCGTACTCTCAAACATGTAAAGTCTCTCAGGGTTCTTCTCAGCTAACGAGGCGATGAGAGAAGCGAGTCCTTCTTCATTTCCCCAAGAGGCTGTCTCGGTCCCGTGTAAGTAAGTGATAGCCTTACCTTGCCCCAATCGACTCTTATTTCCAGCGATTTGGTAAAAGATTCTAGAACGATTCTTAAGAACCATTTGGTTTCTATTGTGGGCCACCAAAGGAATCTTGTACTCCTTGGGTAAGCCTTCAATGTACATTGCCAGAGTAGAGCGGAACATATCTCTATTCTCTTCTGTGTCTGCAACAAGAGTCCCCTGCCAACCAGGATGGGTAAACTGCCAATAAAGGTCAAGAGCCAGACTAACAGTAGTAATACCCAACTGACGACCCTTAAGAATAACGAAAAAATGTACGTCATCAGCCAACCCTTTCGTCATCTCTTCCATTACATACGTCTGAGTCCCCAAGAGGTTACCCATTTTCTTGAGGCCCTCCTCTTTAGTCTCAATCTTGAGTTCTGAACAAAACTTATAAAAGTTCTTGAGGTTAAAGTTCACTCTTGTGCCTTTGGAGTTTCAAACACCAATTCACCACTGGGGGCCACCAAACGCTCTCCTTGCCACTCAGGAGCACCCTCCGTAGCCCACTGAGATTCTTTGCTAAAAGACTCATGGTAAGGCGTTTTAAACGTGTCTGGGTAATGCAATTGTTGGTCAGTGGTATTGACGCTTGCCTGGGGAGCTTGTCCCTGTTGTAACGACAAATAATAACCTTTCATATCGTAATCAGGGTATTTGTCATTAGGATTGTATGGAACTTGATTGGCTTGCACCCATTGGGTAAACGCTGCTTCTTGTTCAGGACTCAACTGGGTCATCTGCTGTTGCCAATTGGGTTGAGAATAAGCCAAGTTTCTCTGCAACAACTTCTGGCGGTAATCTGCATACCTTTGTTGTTCAAGTAAATCCATTATTTCTTGTTCAGTAGCCATCGGGTTTACCCATCCTTTCTTCTGTCCAGTTTGCTATCTCGTGCTTAACATCTTTGTTTCTAGCACAAGAAATCAATTCCTTGTAAAACAACTCAGAATACTTCTCTTTCCACTCGGCTGCTAACTTCCTCTTGCTACTGGGCTTAATGCACTGTATGGCACGCTGCATCTCCCTCTTGAGCTTCATACGAGAGTTGTACAACTGCTCTTGCATATCCTTCTCTGTATCCATATTCAATAGCCTCTGCAACCAAAACTTCTCTCTCCGCTTGCGTGACACAAAGCCTCACCCAAAGAGCCCTACACAGCTCTCTAAGCTCGTCCTCATCCTCCCACAAGAGATTACTCAATATTTTCCCCCATAAACCTCAATAACACCCTACAGGCCAGCGTCACATCATCCAACTCCCCATAAGACTGACAGTCACTCATCGTGTCCCTGAGCCTCCAAACCATGTACTGGTCCAACAAGTCCGTAGCCGTCAACTTGTGACTGCCCGTCAACACAAATTGTTCACTAGGAAAACTCTTCACCTTACCGCCTGTGCTCATGCTGTCCTCCATACTCTCACCACATCACCCTCGGTCCTACACGTGTACTTACACCCCAATCTCTTACTCGCCCTGTAGTTGGCATTCATCACCTTCTGCCTCGCCTCCACAGGCACAGTAAAACTGTCCCCCACATCCATCTCTTCATACGGATACGCATACACCACTCTTGGCAACGGTATACTTATCTTCTTCTCTATCGCTAGTTCTGTAACCATATCACTCCCTCTACTAATAACGCTACTATACACGTAAAAAAAGAGCTATGCAATGGTTAGTTACATAGCTCAAGCCCGTCAATCAGTGGCAACTGCGGGAAACATAAATTTATTTGGGGGGGGCGAGATGTGAAGTGCACGCCCACACAGCATCCAAGTCCCATCACATGACCTGCTGCAACATGTCTAGATGCGCTCTTACATGAGACAAGCCCTTTCCCCTTTCCATGTTCAGACATGCTCTGATGACACGCTCTGGCATGCGATACAGGGCTTGGCATGGTGTCCCTATATATGGTCATGGGTGAGCGAGAGGTGCAATACCCTCTTTGTCTCACACTGATTGGCCATGCTCTTGCTTAATATATAAAGACATGACCACACAAATACCCTCTTTCTTTATATAAGTATATCACCTCAATACTTACAACACACTTACACATTATCTTTACACAATATTTACACTAATATAGGGTTATCACTAATAGAGATATAATCAAATAACCCGATAATCGTATACATGTAAGAGACAAGCTCTTACATAATTTCCTAATCAACTCAAGAGGTTTAACATGACAATCACTAAAAAAGCACTCAAGGTTATCAACTCTGAACTCAACTCTGTTGCTGTTGCTCACATGATGCTTAACGATGCAATCACGGACAACAACAAAACTCTCATGCTCTTGTGGGCACAACACGGGTTGAGAGCAACTCAAAAACTCAACGAGTTCGGTATTAAACCAGATGCGGGCAACGGGGGTACATTCGAATATTACGTCAACAAGTATTCTCACCTCGAACTTGCTTAAATAACAGCCTCAAGCCTTTATAGAGGGCTTGGGGATGCTATTTTGCATCGTAATCTAATTGGAGTCCTACCAATGAATAAAAATCTAATCTTACTTGCCCGTCAATTACGCAAATCAATTGGTGCACATTACCGAATGATTGGTAATTCAAATTTGACTAATGATGCGTTTCAAGATGCAAGAACTAAAAATGATGAGGCTGTATCACTTGCAAAGTATTTGATTCAATCTTTAGAGAATCGTCATCAAGCCGAACTGTTTGCACATCAAGTCGGCATGCCAGGTTATTTTTACGCATACAGCGTTTAAGGGGTTAATTATGACATTCGCATTCATTCCTAAAGGCAATTACAAAATTGGTCAAATCATTACCGTACACGGTGAAAAGATGAGAGTTGAGAGCTACACACACACGGGTAAAAACGTGACTGTACACACTTTAGAGGGTGCACCCAAGTTCAAGCGTATTGTGTGCATCTGTACCGATTCAAAGCCTATTGAAGCCGTTCTTAGTTGATTTCAACTGTTAGCCCTTGCAAGAGGGTTAACGGGTGCAATCCGCATCATTAACTTAATTGGAGTCCTACCATGTCAAGAGCTATCATTACCAAGTATTTGAGTGCAACCAATACCAAAAGTTCACGCATCAAGGCCACTGTGCCAAATACAAATTGGAGCGTTACAGTGCCTTATGACCACAGCTATTCTTATGAAATGGTGCATTTTGAAGCTGTTAAGGCATTGGTTGAAAAATATTCACTTAATTGGATATTTACCCCCTTGCGCTGTGCCAGCTTAGACCACGGAGATTCTTACGTGTTCCTAAGTGCTGGCATGACTGACACAGCTACTGGCAAAGTATACGAGCACGGGCAAGTAGTAACAGCTTAACTGTTAAGGGGCTTATATAGCCCCTTTACGGGTGCGCTGTTGCACTATTTAATGGAGTCCTACCATGAATTATCATATAAGCGTTTGGCATAACTCAGCAACTGAGGGAACACATCAAGCCGTTTTACTCTCAGCAAAAACAAAAGAAAAAGCGTTATCTTTGTTTATTAAAGAGCTGCAAAAACCTCCACGCATGAGGAGTTTTACTAGTAAAAATAAAGTATTTTTGTGGAGTAATGAGCAGGGCCACATCATGGACTTACCAGTAATTGAGGAAATAACACTATGATAAAAGAACACTTACCCGTTGACCACAACGACACACACCACACGCACCCTAGAACGCTTTGGGAGGCTTTCCAGGGTAGAGGGGATATGTTCGTATCAGAACCCCTTATTTCCCCTGAAGATAAGCCCTTTGTTTACCAGCTGTGCGTTATAGCCCTAGTGTCCCTAGTGGTTTTCCTGATATGGGGTTGACAGACCCCAAGAGGGTTTGCTAAAGTCCCGTTTAATTCTGGTCGTGCGGAATATTGAAAGCCACTTGGAAAACTCTCCCTCCCTGTTATCAGGGGCACGACAGGGGGGGTTCTTTAAGTGGCTTTTTTTATTTCCGAGACTAGTCGTAAAACGGGGCTATGACCCAGCCCTTGAGAATGTAGGTTCGACAGACTCAGATAAACGTGGTGAACAGGGCGTGTATCTCCTGCGTAAGCTCGGGGTAGTGAAAACTCTGGAAGGGCAAAACCCCTTTAACCTAGATAAACGAGAGAACCGTCCCCAGTGGATAACCCTGTGGATAACTACCAGACACTTGCTATGTCGGGTTAGTTAAACCGTGGCCCAAGTGAAAACGAGGCGCATATGCAAGTTTTAAAAATATTAAAGGAAAGACGGGGAGTCTTGAGAAATGCTTATAAACACTCTGGAGAAGCCAGTCACTTTTACCGACTACAAGAGCTTGAGTACCTGCTCAAGCGTATTGAACATGACCAAGACAGAGGCACATGTGCTACTGGATTGGGTGAAGACGGGCATGTCACTGCCGACAGAGGTAGTGACACAAGCCTTGCTGTTAACGGGTGACTTGCAGACGTATAGAAGCCCGTATAAGCCCTCTGGCGCTGCGCTAGGGGCTACGCTGGAGGGCTACGCTAGTAGACCCCTCGACAGGGGCTGTCTATCCTCAGTCCCTAGACCCTGTCTTGAGATGGGGTCAAGCGGAACCCCAAGAGAAGCGCAGACCCCTACATGATAAAGACCCCATGTTTTGAAAGGATATAAAAGATTAACTTGCATAGACTAATCATCTAACGTAAACTTCAACACATCTACACATGTAGATATTTTCCTAACCATCGAAAGGCTTAAACATGAAACTATGTAAAGACTGTAAGCATATTGTCGCTCCTGACAGTGCTGACAAAAGATATTCACGTTGCAACTATAACCAGAAAATCTCTATGGTGACTGGTGAACCTGAAGAGACAGAGCTTCTCTTTTGTTTTGTCTCTAGGGAGTCTATAGACCCCTTGAAGTGCGGTGCTGACGCACGTTTTTATGAGGAGAACACACATGTCTGACTTCACACCTGAAACTAGAAACTCTGCTATATGGTCTGGTGACTCCAGAAAGGTAGCAAATGGCAAGGCCAATGATGTCATCCTCACCAAGCTCGGTATCATGCCTATACCTGACCTGTCTGACATAGAAGCTGTCCAGATGGGGCATGTCATGGAACCCGTGATAGGTAGACTGGCTCAAGAGAAGCTCAAGACTGAGCTGGTCAAGATAGAAGAGTCCCTGACACACCCTAAAGAACCGTGGTTACGCTCTCATTTTGACTTTGCAGGGAAGATTGCAGGCAAGACTGTCCTGGTCGAGTGTAAGAACTATAACGCCCAAGTGCGTAATAAGTTCGAGGGCACAAATATACCTGCTGCGGATATGGCTCAACTTGTCCACGAGGCTTTAGTCTACGGGACTGACACCATGTACCTAGCTGTCCTCTTTGGAGGACAAGAGTTCTGGCTACAAGAGTTCCACATCACAGAAGAGATGAAGACAGAGCTACTCTGGAAGATGGCAGATGTCTGGGCTAGGGTGAAGACCAACGAACCCTACCCCCCAGAGTCTGTTGAACAAGCCAAGCTACTCTTCCCCGTATCCACTGAAGACCTTAAAACAGCCTCTAGGAGCGTAGAAGAGGCTTGTCAAGCCCTGAGTACCATCAAGGCCAATATCAAGGCTCTAGAAGCCCAAGAAGAGGCTCTACAGACCCTCATCACGGGTTATATGGGTGAATGTGGTGGACTGGCGACTATAGACGGCAAGACTTTGGCTACATGGAAGTCTGCCAAGGCCAGTGTCAAGTTTGACTCTAAGCTGTTTCAAGAGGCTATGCCAGACATTTATGAGCAGTTCAAGAGGCCAGTACCAGGCTCTAGAAGGTTCTTACTGAAATGAAACATAAACACGCAGACTTAATTCATGCTTGGGCTGATGGTGCTGTAATACAAGTTAAGGGCCAACATGATTGGATTGATTGCGCTAATCCTATGTGGCAATCCTTTGACGAATACAGAGTTAAACCAGAGCCTAAACCAGATGTTGTTCTTTACCCAAAATTTGTTTTTGATTATGTAAGGGATGAAGGCAAATGGTTTACTGGAAATAAATTAAAAATAACATTTGATGGCGAAACAGGAATGCTGAAAGGAGCAGAGGTGATATGAAGTCCGCATACCCTTATATCCACAGACATCCTACTACAGGCGTGACAGAGCTGGACAACGGCATGACACTGCGTGACTGGTTCGCTGGCATGGCTCTACAGGGCTTAATGCCAAACACCTTTAAAACACCCCCTGATGACTACCCAGATGGCTCACTAGCTGAGCTTTGGGCTGGTATGGCCTATGAAATGGCTGACGCAATGATGAAAGAAAGAGAGAACAAATATGAGTAATCTAGTACCTATAGGAGACATTCAGACGATGGCAGAGGTGGCTGCCAAGTCTAAGATGTTCGGCTTTAAGAACACAGAAGAAGCTATGGCGATTATGCTCTTGTGCCAGGCAGAGAACCTACACCCTGCTATAGCACTCAGGGATTTTCACGTGATACAGGGCAGACCAGCTCTCAAAGCAGATGCGATGTTAGCGAGGTTTCAGCAAGCTGGAGGTTCAGTCAATTGGAAGGTATATGAAGATGAGCAGGTCACGGGAGTATTTAGCCATCCGCAGGGAGGCTCACTTGAGGTCACGTGGACGCTTGCCAAGGCCAAGCTCATCGGTATCGCCAACAAAGACAACTGGCGAAACTACAGCCGTGCGATGCTCAGAGCGAGGTGTGTATCTGAGGGTATACGCTCGGTTTACCCAGGGTGTGTCGTGGGTGTCTACACTCCTGAAGAAGTCCAGGATTTCACGCCTCCCAGAGACATCACGCCTCCTGTACCACAGGCTCCAGTTGAGGTCATCCAAGAGGTGATAGAAGACGCAGATGGCGCTTTCAAGCTCTGGGTTCCCAACGCTGATAAACCCTACTCTACTCACCACACCCTAGAAGAGTGGATAGAGGGCTATGTCAGCATGGCAGTGCGCATCAATAGTTCACCCAAGTTTGACTTTGAGCAGAAACTAGAGAAACTGGCACAGTTGTCAGATTGCAACACCGAGTTTGTGATGACACTGACCTCTATAGAAAAGGCCAAGATTAAGGCTGCACTGGCAAGTGAGGGGGTGAATGTAGACCCAAAGCGAGAGCTGTCCCTGATACGTCCCGATTTGGAACACAGCGATACAGAATCTTGAAACACCTAGAGCACTCCCCTATCACGCCACAAGAAGCACTCAAAGAATACGGGAGTTTTAGGCTTGCAGCACATATTGAGGTTCTTAGAAAACAGGGACACAACATCAGTACAAAAATGGTTAGAGAGGGTGGGAAAGAATACGCTCGTTACACATTACACAGAAAGGAAACACAACATGGATAACAAGTTTGAAGAGAAACCAGGATACGCAATACTCTTTTACACAGCACCAGAGAATAAGAAGTTTGAGCAGTCACCAGACTTTGACGGCTCTATGATTCTCAAAATGGATTACAAAGCAGGGGAGCGTATCAAGATTGATGTCTGGCAGAAAGAGACACGCACTGGTAAACCTATGCTCTCAGTGAAAGAGAACACCTGGGCGAAAGAGAAGAACCTCCAGAAAGACCAACCTAAAGAGGTTACTCCTGGTTACAGACAGGCTCCTAGAACAGGTTACAGGAAGCGTGATGAGGACGATTTGCCATTCTGATGGCAAGTTCTCTGACACCCACACAGCGCACTCTAGCCTACTTGCGAGAGGAAGGTTATCTGTGCGCTATCGTGGAGAAGTGGAATCCACATGTCAAGATTAGACAGGACCTGTTTGGGTTTATCGACATCTTGGCGATTAAGAAGGGGGAGACTCTGGCGGTGCAGTGTACATCTACGGGTGTGGCTGCAAGGGTGAAGAAGATACAAGAGTCTGAATACCTAGCAAGGGTAAGGGAGGCAGGATGGAAGATTTACGTGATTGGATGGAGCAAGAACTCCAAGGGAAAGTACGTGATGAGACTCTTAGACATTTCATAGTGCTCGGTGCTGAGATGATGGCTAAGGCTTATAAACAAGGATTTGAAGACGGTATGTCTTACTTATCTCCAAGTGGGGGTGGTGCTTCTGGGCAACCCAGAGGTTAGGAACAGTGGCTGGCAGACCCGCTGATACCCCTCAGTCTGCCTATTTCCTAACTAACAAGGAGAAAACACATGAAATATCCATCTTATTGTTGCCAAAAATGTGGTGAATTGATTGGCTGGATTGGTCGTGTTATGCCTTTTCACAAATGCAAGGAGAAAAAACATGAATCCATTACCAACATATAAAGAAAATGGTGAGTTAGACACTAGGTTAAGAGTAGACCCTGTAACTGGGGATGTAGGGATAGGAACACCAAAAGAAAAAAAATACATGACTAAAGACGAAGCAGTTATTTTACTCTGCGAACATTTTAGCGAAGGTATGGTACGCACTATTGTTGATGCTATTGCTAAAGACGAAGCATTAGAAAAAAAAGATGAGCCTGTGGCGTGGATGAACAGACACGGTGCTTGTAAGACTTCTTTGTTTATGGAGGTGGAAGCTGGCGCAAAAGAAGAATACACCATTCCTGTTTACACCCAACCACAACGCACATGGGTAGGACTGACGGATGAGGATTTAAAGCCAATATGTGATGAATGGCGAATTGTGTATGGAGCGTGGATGGATGACTTTGCTAGAGACATTGAAGCTAAACTAAAGGAGAAAAATCATGGCAACTCGTAAGAAAAAAGAAGTGACAGAAGTGAAAGCAGAGAAGAAAGAGAAGAAGATCAACGTGTTCGTAGCCACCCCCATGTACGGTGGTATGTGTACAGGTTACTTCACCCAGTCCCTAATTACTCTAGGCCACGCACTGCAGCAGAACGGTATCAGCATGGGGTTCTCTGCCATGTTTAACGAGTCCCTCATACAGCGTGGTAGGAACGCCCTAGCGCATACTTTCATGACCAACAAGCAGTACACACACTTGATGTTTATAGACGCAGACATCAAGTTCCACCCAGGTGACATTGTGAAGATGATCAAGTCTGACAAGGACATCATCTGTGGCATTTACCCCAAGAAAGAAATCAACTGGGCTGGGGTCGCACAAGCAGCTGCAGAAGGCGTACCCGTAGACCAGTGGAAGAACCGTACAGGGTCTCTAGTGATCAACCTCAAAGACTATCAAGGTTCAGTGACTGTACCTGTGGACAAGCCTGTGGAAATCTTTAATGGCGGTACTGGGTTCATGTTGATCAAGAGACGCACTTTTGAACGCATGAAGAAGGTAGTCAACAAGTACAAGAATGACGTAGGTTTTATAGGACAAGGCGTAGAACAGCAAGAGTGGATCACAGAATACTTTGCCTGTGCTATTGAACCAGGCACAGAGAGACTGCTGTCTGAGGACTACTTCTTCTGTTGGAAAGCTAGAGAGGCTGGCCTGAAGGTATGGGCAGCACCGTGGGCGCAGCTGGGGCACTTTGGCACATACCTCTTTGAGGGTGGCCTATTACCCGCTCCTTAACGCTTTTTAGCGGTTCTAGCAGCCGCTTTAAAGGCTGCCCTAGTAGGGTAGCCAGCCTGTCCTGGTTTCTTGGCTGGTAACCCCGCTTTGCGTCTCTTGTTGATATTGTAGTAAAGACCACGCTTGGCTTTTGGTGTTTTCATCTGCATCCCCATCTCTTTCTGGCAGCCTTGCCTCTTTCTCCCGTCCAACCTTTGGAGCGTGCACAAAATGATTTATGTCTTGGGCCTGATTTTTGCGGTGCTTTTAGCTTGCTCCCTGTTGCTTTGTTGTACTTTGCTCGTCCTTTGGCTGTCAAGCCTCCCCCTTTGGATACTGGGAGTTTTTCTCCTCGTCCTACTGATAGTGATGGATTCTTGCGTCTAGGCATAAAGTCTTGTCCCCGCTTTATCTATGATTAACTTTTGTAGTCTAGGTTTGTCATTAGGACTATTAGGCACAGATAGATGAGTCCAACGATCAAACTCACGAATAATTTGGTCATACTGTAAGTCACTCGCAATAATGGTTTTGACCACTTCATCTGGGGTCATACCAGGTACTCTAATATCAGCAGCACAACCAAGACGATGCTGAGACGTATCACGACTTCCAACAGCGTCATTGACAGCTTTTGAGCGAAAAGCGCTGTTAACCATAATTGGCTTGTTGTCCAACTGTTTTTTGACCAGCTCCAGAAACTCTGCCAGGCGCATGAGATTTGCTTTTTCATATTCGCTAGGATCATTGTTCAACTCCCTGTGATCGGTGTAAGTCAACTCTTCCAGTGTAAAGTGTTCAGTTAGGATAGTCATTTTGCGGGTGTACTCTGATGAAGTAGTGCATCTTTGTTCTGGCTAGATGCAGATGAGCCAAAATAAAAGGCAATAATACCTGTCCAGGCAGTCCCTAGTGAACCCAGCATAATCATCAAAGCCTCACTAGAAGTCACCTTGCCTGTCATCATGCCCGCCAAGATGCCAAAAAAGCCCAGAGTGACCAAAATAGCCAAGAGTGGGGGTATCCATGACTTGGTAGTCGTTTGCATCTCACGGGCTGATTTACGGTCTTGTACCGCCAGTTCTTCAAAGTTCAAGCCCATCTCTTGAGCTTTTAACTTGAGCTGTACCTCTGCAGCCTGAATACTCGCAATCTGGTCAGCAGTCAGTTTGCCAGAATTGATGGTGTCCTGTACTTGATTAGGGTCAACACCTATAGCCTTAGAGACTGCCTCTACTGCCAGGCCAGCAAGTGGACCACCTAAACATGATGCTATGGTGGGTGCAATACTTTCAATCCAACTCATCTGTGAACTCCATTCTTACTGTTTTCGTAGTCAACATGAATAGCATACATGAGGGCAGAGAAGACGATCAAGAGAGATAAACAGCCAGCCAATAAC
>Ga0208741_10000199_pt1 | contig 33754 bp, 55 predicted proteins | sample CryBogCBE03Jun09_FD_184576 | JGI IMG/M metagenome (GOLD analysis project Ga0208741, IMG submission 184576) | Freshwater microbial communities from Crystal Bog, Wisconsin, USA - CBE03Jun09 (SPAdes) | ecosystem: Environmental > Aquatic > Freshwater > Lake | place: Crystal Bog, Wisconsin, USA...
AACCATAAACCAAGAACCATTAACCAATAACCAAGAACCATATTTAGAAGTAGCTAAAGCTACTCGTCCCCGCCAAGCGGGAACGCCACCTGCACCAGTTGAACAAATTGTTGAGATGTACAACACGATGTTGCCAATGTTATCGGCTGTGACAGTTGTTAACGATAGCCGCAGACGAGCAATATCCTCTCGATGGCGAGAAGTGGTGACTGCTGACAAATTGGATCGGGAAAAGGGTTTAGAGTTTTTTCAATGGTTCTTTGACATGGTTTCCAAATCTAAGTTTTTGACAGGCAGAGTCAAGGATTGGAAAGCTGACATTGATTTTTTGTTCAACGCTTCAAAATTCCCGCGAATTGTTGAAGGCACATATCACAAGGAATAAACATGGCTTATCTTGACGCAAAACGTAAATACGAATCCGAACCCAAACAAGAAAATGACGAATTTCAACGTTTGATGTGTGCTGTGCCTGGATGTCCAAATCGATGGTCAGTTCAGATTGAAAAGCCAATGTGCAGCAGACACCAATGGGGTGAAAATCCGTTTAAAGCAAAAGTTAAGGCAACCAAACCACCAACAGATTTGCGCGAGTTGTTGAAATTTCCACCCAAGAAAAGTTTTATAGAAAAAGATGATGAGGTTGGTTTTTAAATGACAAAATATGAAGCGCATGAAATCCTAGACCGAGTAAAAAATGGACTCTGGCAACCAGAAAAATCAATTACAGAAGCCCTTTTCGTATGCGGAGATTTACAACGACCAAGTAATCCATTACGCAAAGATGGCTTTGAATCCTGCTACGTTAGATCACGCCAGATTTATGGTGAAGCAGCTTATGAACGAACCTTCGGGATTGTTCAAGAAGTTGGGTCAAGACGTTGCACAGAAGATTGAGGAATTGAAATGAGCAAAGAAGAATTGATTGTTTTGTTGCGCTCAGTGGGCGTGGATGAGAACACCGTGACCGCTATGACAAACGCTTATGACCTTGGCGTGGAGTGGCAGAAACAACAGCAAGGCGAAGCCAACATCGTGCGGGGTAGCGAATGAGACACGCTGCGCGGGTGGATGCAAATCAAACGCAAGTGGTATCTGCTTTACGAGCCGCTGGCGCTTACGTTTGGATTATTGGTCTGCCAGTGGATATTTTGTGCGGATATCGCAACCATACTTTTTTAATTGAGATCAAATCTGACAACAAAAAAAAATTGACAAAATTACAACAAGAGTTTTTTGAGCATTGGATTGGTGGTACATTGTGCCGTGTAGACAACGCAGAAGCAGCCCTAAGAGCAATTGGGGCTATAAGGACAAATGATGAGCGCCCATGAAGCAAAAATTAATCAAGAACTTGTTAAACAATTTTTTGATTATCAAGATGGAAAACTTTTTTGGAAAATTTCCAGAACTAACTCTATAAAAGTTGGCGATGAAGCTGGCACTTTAAATAAAGTTGGATATAGACAAATTGGTTTAAAAATAAACAACAAAAAAGCTATTTTTGCAACTCATCGTTTAATTTATTTATATCATTATGGATTTATTCCTAAAGAAGTAGATCACATTAATTTAGTAAAAACAGACAATCGTATTGAAAATTTGCGAGAGGCAACAAGATCGCAAAACAACATCAACAGGTTGCCAAGATCAGACAATAAATCTGGTGTTTCTGGTGTTTATTTTTGCAAAAAAAGCAAACTATGGATTGCTAGATTGTGGATAAATAAAAAATGTGTATGGATGCAAAAGTTCAACACATTGGAAGAAGCCGCTGAAGTAAGACACGAAAAAAATGTTTTGATTAATAAAGATTTTGCAAGGAAATGTTATGTCTGAATCCGCACACAAGGCCATTGAATTTATCCTCAAAAACCGCAAAGAATTTGCAGCCGCAAAAGCCAAACGCTGCCATCTTGAAGAATTCAGGAAGTCCAAAAAGGCTTTACTGATGACAGAAGCCCTTAAAACAGGCATAGAGGCGGCAAACGCGCAAGAGCGATACGCATATAGCCACCCAGACTATCAGGCGCTTTTAGAGGGCTTGGCTGAGGCTATTGAAATCGAAGAATTCCTAAAGTGGGGAATGGAAGCTGCAAGGATGCGGGTTGATGTTTGGCGTAGCGAAGAAGCCAGCAATCGTATGACGGATAAAGCAACACAATGAACACGAAAAAACACGCAATACACACATCCGAATCTTTGCTGGCCAGAACAATTGAAGTCGGTGATTGTTTGGAATGGCAAGGATATTTTGCCAACGGAACACCTTATGTAAGCAACAACGGAAAGATGACAAGCGTTAGACGGTTGTTTTCTGGTTTGTTAAACAAGGATTTTGTAGCAGGTGGGTTTATCGTGCCAAAGTGCGACAACCACCGATGTATCAATCCAGATCATGCCATACGCTTAAGTCGCTCCAAAATGTCGTCACGCAATGGAAAACGTGCGGTTCAAAGCATTGCAAAAAGGCTTAAGATTCAAAAGTTTAAGCAACAAACCGAAGGTAAATTGTCATGGGACAAAGTGGATGAGATACGAGCCACCAATGTGCCTTCGAGAGTTCTAGCTGAAAAATTTGGGGTAGACAAGTCGTTGATTTGCAGGGTACGCACTGGACAGGCTTGGAAACGGATAGAAAACAACATTTTTGCGGGGTTGCTATGACACAAATTGAAATTATTTTTTTGGCAATAGAAGCTGGATTTACAGAACAAAATGTATCTGAAACAAGTGGGGAACAAACATGAATTATGAAGCATGGATTGCCGAGAAGGTGAATAGCGGCAAAGAGGCGACCATCAGTTTGGGTTTGCTTGAAAAATTAATGTACGAGCCTTCGATCAAGCACTGGATTGAGAGCACAGCCAAAAAGTTGGGCTGCAAAGCCACTATTCATTGGAAAAGCGATGTAGTGACCTTTTACCCAGTGAGTGCAATATGAGTTTCATTGCTTTTGCACGAGCTTACAAAGTTTTAGACAAAATAAGGAGCATGAAGTGAGAAAGCAGTGCCGAAGGAAAATTTGGTCAACCGATATTGATGTGATTGCTCACGCTATCGCTGGCGCAAGCATCACAGACAATGCAAGCCTAAACAAGCTGCGTTTGGCTGAATTGTCAGCTTTGGAAGCCATGCGAATGGGTCAAGGCACAGTTGACGATTGGCGTATGCTGGTTGACCTCATGAATATCTGCGAGACATTTGCCAAAAGCGGCATTGGCCCTGAAGCCCTGCCAGACTGCAAATTAGCCCAAGAAAGCCTACATAAAGCCGCTTTAAGGTACGAAGCCACCGAGCGTATGGGTTTGGATGGGCAAGGCATCAAAGCGTTGCAAAACGTGCGGGAATGGCATGATTTACAGCGTACAAGCGTAGCAAGGTCGGTTTACGAGCGCATGATTGAAAAAACCCGCAACAACATCCGTTCACACGGCAAGGATGTGGTGGTGATATGAAAGTTCAAATTGGAGACGCAACGCTGTACTTAGGCGATTGCATGGACATTCTTCCGACCTTAGACAAGGTTGATGCGGTGATTACTGACCCGCCTTATGGCATCAATGAAAACAGCAAAAAAGTGGCAAGTCGTGGAAAACTTGCTGCGCCTAAAGATTATGGTGATTTTGATTGGGACAAAGCGCCACCCCCTGACGAATTGATTGAACTGATACGCACAAAAGCACAGTTTCAGGCTTTTTTTGGTGGTAATTACTTCACTTTGCCACCTACATCATGCTGGCTTGTTTGGGATAAATTGAACGGAGACAATGATTTTGCTGATTGCGAACTTGCTTGGACAAACTGGCCTAAAGCTGTAAGGCGTTTGCAATGGAGATGGAACGGAATGATTCGCCAAGGAAATGAGGAGCGTTACCACCCAACGCAAAAACCAATAGGCGTAATGAAATGGGTTATTGAACTTTGCCCAAAAGCTGAAACAATCCTAGACCCATTCATGGGAAGTGGCACAACAGGCGTGGCAGCTATTCAAATGGGTCGCAAATTCATTGGTATTGAGCGTGAACCAAAGTATTTTGAGATTGCTTGCAAGCGCATAGAACAAGCCAGCAAGCAGATTGATATGTTTGTTGACCAACCAAAACAAGAACAAGTAAGTTTTTTATGACTGCCAGACCAAAGTTTAATTACTTCCGTAGCAAGCAGCACCTGAAAAACGTAGCGTCACTGCCTTGCCAAATTTGTTATGCTGAAGGCAGAACACAGGCAAGCCATTCAAACCAAGCTAAACATGGAAAAGGCCGTTCGCTTCGTGCTAGTGACGAGTACACGGCTGCATTATGTGTTGAGCATCATTACGCAATTGACCAAGGTTCAAGCCTTACGAAACAACAGCGAGTTGATATGTGGAATGAAGCACATCAAAAAACAGTTTGCCGCCTTGTTGAGCAAGGCTTGTGGCCTAAAGAGATAATGCCTTAGAACTTACGCATATTTGGCAAAGGTGCGTCTTTTTGTGAGTTACGTTCGTGGCTCATGTGCATGGGGTGAGCGTGGGCAGCGTCAGTTTTTTCATGTTCACGCAGTTCTTTTTCCAAACCCATAACCTCACGGCGCTCTTTTTTGTACTCACGTTCGATAACGTAGTTTGAAGGTTCACGGTGTTTGGGCTTTTCAGCTTTAACAGAAAATTTGGTTGCCATTGGAAAAACTCCTATAATGTGTGTGCCGATTATGGCAAATTTTTCTTTGCAAAGGAAATTGAAAATGGGTTATCCAAATATGGAAAAAGAGCCAAAAGGCGCTAAATCAAGCGACCGTACTGGCGAAAAGAAAATTCATGTGTCTAAAGTTGACCGTGAAGCCTACGAGCCTGGCGTGTCTGGCGAGAAAATGCCTAAAGGTGTTTTGTCTAGCGATACATCTGGCGAGCGTAAAGCTAAGATTGTTGGTGGCGTTGCTATGGGCAAGGCTGACAGCATCGGTTCACGCGATGGCTCACACATGGGTCGCGTTGATGGTCGTTGCGGCGAGATGAACACTGGTTCGTCTGAAAAAGTCGTGTACGATCACAAACGTAGCGATTACGGTAAATAATGCGAAACCCCAAGAGTCAGTCGGGACTCAAGGGGCTTCTAGGCACAACAAAAAGAGGTTGTCATGCTTGGTGAACATTGTAAGTCTTGTATCTACTTCAAAGATACAGAAAGAGGCTCATTAGGAGTCTGTCGGCGTTTTCCAGCCCACCATAACAAAAGTCGTGAGGATTGGTGCGGTGAATTCAAAGCTGAAATGCTGGCGCTGCCTGTTGTAGATATGCAACGCAAGCCAGGTCGCCCAAAGAAGGAGGTACAGAATGTACAAACCTCTGAAGGATAAAGTCATTGTCAAGCCTGAGAAGCGATTTACATCTGAATCGCTGGATTTGAGCATGATGGCTGGCGCGGAAACTACTGGATATATTACCGCCGTGGGTGATGATGCTGCGGCGCATGGCTTAAATGTGGGCGATAAAGTACACTTTGGCACGATTGCTGACACATACAAAGACGAGTATTTGAAGTATCACGACTTCAAAGAAAACGGTGAACGCTATCTGGTGATGAGTTGGCAAGATATTTGCTTTGTGGAAGAAGCATGAACGAAGCCTACAAGTTATTGTGGTTTCACGACTGCGCTGTAAAGCAAATGGAATGGCTGAAAGCGAACGGTGGCAGCTATGAGATGGTTGAATCGTTCAAAGAGTTTGTGAACAGTTACGCAACAAAGATCAAGGAGATCAAAGATGCCGTTAATCAAGAGCAAATCAGACAAGGCGTTCAAAGAGAACATCAAAGCGGAACTGAAAGTAGGCAAGCCAAAGGCTCAAGCTTTAGCGATTGCGTATTCAGAAAAGCGGGAAGCTGCCAAGAAGCCTAAAAAGAAATAAAATCGGGTAAACCGAGGATTTCTATGCCATTTCTATCAGACCTATTAAATTCTGCAACGCAAAAAGCGACTAATTTTGTTCAGCATCCAGGACAAAGTTTGATTGATTTGGCTAATTCTGTGAATGAAAGAGCCAAAGCGCAAAACGCTCAAGAAGATGCGGAATTACAAGAATTTTTACGAACTAAAAAACTTAATGGCCCTATTCAAATGAAAGGTGCATTAGAGTTAGCGCAAGGGTACAACCCCGCTGGCATGACTGTTTGGCATGGTTCGCCTTATAAATTTGCGGCATTTGACCCTACCAAAATTGGTACAGGCGAAGGCGCTCAAGCATATGGGCATGGTTTGTATGTTGCTGAAAATAAAAAAACAGCACAAGATTACATGAAAATAGAGCCAGCAGGTTCATCTGCTGCTCCTAGAAGAACTTTACTAGGCCAAGAGGTTGAAGTTGGCACACCAGAATACAAAGTCGCACAGCTTGTTGATGAACTCGGTTTGTCTAAAGCAAGAAAGTTTATATCTGATTGGTCTAAAAATCCAACGCCTGACAGGGTTGATTTTGTTGGAAAAGCAAGTGATGTAATTCAAAATGTGACCAAAAAGGCTGATGCTAAAAATCTTGGTACAGGCAATTTGTACAAAATTGATTTGCCAGACGAACACATTGAAAAAATGCTTGATTGGGATAAGCCGTTAAGTGAGCAACCACAAGCAGTTAAAGATGCTTTGAAAGACTTGCCTCATCGTGGGTCTGATTGGACATACGGAACAACTATTGAATCAATAGATGCTGCTCCACATTTAAAAGAACAAAGTTATGGAATGAACCCAACAGGTCAAGAAATTTATAACAATTTGGGTAAATCTATGATGGTTGGTAACAATGCCAAAGGTCAAATAGAGGCTTCAAATACATTAAAACAACTAGGCATCCCAGGCATTAAATATTTTGACCAAGGCAGTAGAGGCGCAGGACAAGGTTCACGTAACTTTGTTGTATTCCCTGGCAACGAGCATCTTTTAAAAATACAAGATATAAACGGAAACCCCATTAAATGACCGAAGTAAAACGCCCAGTAGGTAGACCAAGCCTCTATGACCCCGCATATTGCGAGAAGGTCGTGGAATTGGGCAAACTGGGTAAATCCGTAGAGCAAATATCGGCGATTCTTAATGTATCGTTAAGAACAATGTATTCATGGCGTGACTTACATGAAGAATTTTTGCACGCCTTGGAAGATGCAAAGGCTTATGAGCAAGCATGGTGGGAAGATCAAGCGCAGAGTTACATGGTTGAGGATAAAGAAAGCGCAAAGCTGAACTCATCATTGTGGTCAAGAAGCATGGCGGCACGATTTCCCAAGAAGTATCGTGAGAGCGTGAAGCAGGAAATTACAGGGGTGGATGGTGCTCCATTGCTGACAGGCATCAAAGTCACATTCGTCAAGCCTAATGAGTGACGTAAAGACCGCCATTGCTAACGCACAGTTTCCAGCCAAGCTGGAGTGCTTATTCAACCCTAAGAATTCCCGCTATCGAGTGCTGTATGGCGGTCGTGGTGGGGCTAAGTCATGGGGCGTGGCTAGAGCATTGCTAATTAAAGGCGCTCAAGCACCGTTGCGGGTTCTTTGCGCTCGTGAGTTTCAGACTTCTATCAAGGATTCAGTCCACAAATTGCTGTGTGACCAGATCGCTGATATGGGTTTGGCTGGCTTCTACGAGATTACCGAGAAGTCCATCAAAGGCAAGAACGGCACAGAGTTCTTTTTTGTTGGCCTACGGAACAACGTGGTTAACGTCAAATCCATTGAGGGCGTGGATGTGTGTTGGGTGGAAGAAGCGCAGACGGTAAGCCGCAATAGCTGGAATGTGCTGATTCCTACCATTCGTAAGGAGCAGTCCGAGATTTGGGTGACGTTCAACCCTGAACTAGAGACTGACGAGACTTACCAGCGGTTTGTGGCTAATCCACCTGCTAACGCCATTGTCCAAAAGATCAATTGGTCGGATAACCCTTGGTTTCCTGATACGCTCAAAGACGAGATGCTGACGCTAAAGTCACGCGACCCTGCGGCGCACAGAATCGTTTGGGAAGGCTTCTGCCGCATGACGGTGGATGGCGCTATCTTTGGCAAAGAAATGCAAATGGCTGAGTTGGACAACCGAATCACTAACGTGCCATACGATGCCTCTAAGCCTGTACACGCCGTGTTTGACTTGGGTTGGGCAGATATGACCTCAGTTTGGTTTGTGCAGTTTATCGGTATGGAAACCCGCCTGATTCGCTACATTGAGGTCAACCAAACCACAATGACGGACATTCTGGCGAAAATGCAGACCTACGGCTATCTTTACGATACCCTGTGGTTGCCACACGATGCCCAAAATAAGACGCTGGCATCGTCAGGGCGCAGTATTGAGGACATTGTGAGGGCAGCAGGCTACAAGACTAAGGTTTTGGAGCGTGTACCTGTGGTGGATTCAATCAACGCTGCAAGAACGATATTTAGGTCGTGTTATTTTGATAGAGATAATTGTGCCGAAGGGTTACAATGCCTCCGACACTATCGTTATGAAGTTGACTCCGAGACAGGCCAATTTAGCAGAACGCCTCTCCATGACCATTACAGTCACGGTGCAGACGCATTTAGATATATCGGGTTAATGGTGAACGAGCCTAGAGGCAGGCAGCGTCAAAAATCTGTGCCGCAGAACTATGGCGGCGCACACTCTTGGATGGGTAATTAAATGGCTGAATTCAATGAAAGCTCTTTGAGCGATTACGACCCTCGAATTGACGAGGCTATCCAGTTTTTGCGTCTGGCTAACGATGCCGACACAATGAATCGCCAAGAAGCATTGGAAGATTTGAAGTTTGTCAACGGCGATCAATGGCCTGTTGAACTGCAAAACAGCCGCAACCTCGAATCTCGCCCTGTGCTGACGATTAACAAGCTGGATGGTTATTGCCGCCAAGTGGTCAACCAGATTCGCCAGCAACGCCCTCGCCCCAAAGTGCATGGCATGAACAGCCAAGCAGACGAAAAAACCGCGCAAGTCATCCAAGGCATCATTCGCCACATTGAAGCCAATTCCAATGCTGATAATGCCTATGACACAGCCACAGATTACGCTGTTCGCATGGGTTGGGGTTATATTCGTCTGCGTACTGATTACGTGAGTGACGACTCATTTGACCAAGAAATCTACATTGAGCCGATTGATAACCCATTTACGGTCTATTACGACATTAACTCAATCATGCCTGATGGGTCTGATGCAGAGCGTTGTTTGATTACAACAATGATGCGTAAGGCTGATTTCAGCAAGCTCTACCCTGATGCCGAAGTCACATCGTTCACACAACGCGGCACAGGCGACAGCCAATCGGAATGGATTACCAAAGAGGATATTCGCCTTGCTGAGTATTACTACATGGTGCGTGAACGTGCCAAACTGTATATGCTCAGTGACGGTTCGGCTACTTTTGCGACTGACAAAGACTTCTTTAAACGCCTTGAGAACATGGGCATTGAGATCATTGACGAGCGCGAATCGGTCAAGAAGTCGGTCAAGTACTGCAAGCTGACAGCTAACGAGATTCTTGAGGAAGGCAAATGGGCGGGTAAATACCTACCCATTATTCCTGTTTACGGTCGCCATGTGATTGTGGGCGATAAGCGCAAGAAGTTTGGCATGGTGCGTCACGCCAAAGATGCACAACGTATGTACAACTTCTGGCAAACCTCATTGACTGAATCGGTCGCCCTTGCGCCCAAAGCCAAGTGGATTATGGCTGAAGGCCAAGATGAGGGGCATGAAAACGATTGGGCACAGGCCAACATCAAGTCATTCCCGCTGTTGCGCTACAAACAGACGGATATTGACGGTCGTCAAGCGCCACCACCTACCCGCTTGCAGCCAGAGCCACCTCCTGCTGGCATTTTGGAGGCCACAGGTCTGATTGACCAAGATATTAAGGTCTTAATGGGTGTGTTTGACCCTGCTCAACTGAAGCAAGGCAACATCTCAGGCAAGGCTTTAAACGGTCAACAACAGCAAGTCGACCTCAACAATTTTGACTTTTACGACAACCTGTGTAAATCGCAGGCTCAAGTGGCTCGTGCCATTCTTGACCTTATCCCCAAAATTTACGACACCGAGCGTGTCATGCGGATTATTGGTGATGACGGTAAGCCTGAGTTGGTGACGGTCAACGAGCGTGATGCCGTGAACAACCTCATGAAAAACGACCTGACTGTGGGTCTTTACGATGTGGTGATGGACACAGGCCCAGGCTACAACAGCAAGCGGCAAGAGGCTTTGGAGACAATCACGCCTATCTTGTCGGCAGACCCGCAGCTTATGTCTCAGATTGGCGATTTGTGGTTCAGGAACATGGACTTCCCTGGTGCAGACGTCATTGCAGACCGCTTGGCTACGCTCAACCCATTGTCTAAGATTGACGAAAAATCGGATGTGCCACCACAAATCCAAATGGCTATGGCTCAAGCTCAGGCGCAAGTACAAGAAATGCAGCAGAAGATGCAGCAAATGGAAGTTGCCATGAAGCAACGCGCCGACATCGAGCAAGTCAAGCAAGACGCTGAAACTAAGCGTGAACTGATGCGCCAGACAGCCAAGGCACACAATACCGAGACAATGGCAGAAGTCAAGGTCAACGACCAGAATACCCGCGCCATTACCTCACAGAACAAAGTGGAGATTGAAGCAATCATGGAATTGCTGCTTCACCACATGGACACCAAGCGCCTTGAGAAGGAAATCCAAGTGCGTAATGCGGAACAATACGCTTACGCAAATCAGGCTAATCAAGACATTGCAAATCAACAAAATCAGTAGCATAATGGCTACTAAACCTTACCTGTGAGGTACACAGGGTTAAATCGTTGGGAAACGTATGTCCGAAAACCAAGCAGGTCAAGTATTGACTAGCGAAAATGCGGCTGAGTTCTATGCACAAAAACTGGGTTTAGCCCAAACAGAATCCGAGCCTGTGGCTGTTGTTGAGGAAACTCCAACAGAGCCAGTATTGGATGATGTTAGTGGGAGTGAGCCAGAGGAAGCGAAAGAGGAAGCCAAGCCAGAGGGTGAACGGAAACAGAATCCGAAACTCGAACGGAGGTTTTCAGAGATTACCAAGCAGCGTGAAGAAGCGCGTAAAGAAGCGCAACGTGAACGTGAGCAAAGGCAAGCTCTGGAAGAACGTCTAGCGGCTCTTGAGAGACAAACACAGCCCCAAAAGGCTGCGCCTGTTGACGAAGAACCGCAACCTAGCCAGTTTCAGGATGCGTTTGAATATGCGAAGGCTCTTGCAGAGTATTCGACAGAAAAAGCGCTTCAGGAACGTGATAGGCGTGATGCTGAGGAAAAAGCTGCTGCCCAACGACAAAAAGTTTATGAGACTTGGGGTCAAAAGGTACAGCAAGCCAAAGCAGAATTGCCTGATTTTGACGATATGGTGGCATCAAGTGACGTAGTTGTAAGCGACTCGGTACGTGATGCGATTCTTGAGAGCGATGTAGGCCCAAAAATCCTGTATCACTTAGCCGAGAACTCAGACCTCGCCAAAAAGATTGCTGGTATGACGGAAAAAGCCGCCATGAAAGAGTTGGGGAAACTGGAGGCAAGGTTTGAAGCCAAGCCTGAAGAAGTAAAGCCTGTGGTTAAAAGTAAAGCGCCAGCGCCAATTCAACCGATTCGCACTGCGGCTGGAGTAGCGGATGTAGCTATTGACTCAAACGGTCAATTCCACGGAACTTACTCACAGTGGAAAGCAGCACGAAAACAAGGTCGGATTCGCTGACAGACCCTTTTTTGTTCATATTTAATTCAAAGGAAATGAAATGAGTAACCAACTCCTAACCATTTCCAAGATCACCAACGAAGCGTTGATGGTCTTGGAGAACGAATTGACTTTCACTTCGGAAGTTGACCGTAACTATGATGATCAATTCGCTGTCGTTGGCGGCAAAATTGGTAATACCGTGAACGTCCGCCGTCCTGGTCGTTTCATTGGTACTACTGGCCCTGCTTTGAACGTTGAAGATTTCAACGAAACTTCAGTGCCAGTAACACTTTCCACTCAATTTCACGTGGATACACAATTTACTACGCAAGATTTAGCATTAAGTTTGGATATGTTCAGTGACCGCGTGTTGAAACCCGCTGTCGCCGCTATTGCCAACAAGATTGACCGTGATGGTTTGTCTATGGCTGCGTTGAACACCGCCAACATCGTTGGTACTGCTGGTACGCCTCCCACTGGTCTGATTACTTATCTAACCGCTGGCGCTTACCTCGACAGCGAAGGTGCTCCTCGTGATGGTCGCCGTTCTTGCACCGTTGAGCCTTTCACATCTGCCACCATCGTGGACAGCTTGAAAGGTTTGTTTGTGCCTCAAGAAGCCATTGGCGAACAGTACCGTAAAGGTCTGATGGGTCGTGATTCTGGTGGTATGAACTGGAAAATGGATCAGAACGTTGTTAGCCAAACCTTTGGCAACTACAACGGCACTGCAACCATCAACACTTCTACCGATACTGGTATCTTGACCTCTGGTTGGGCTTCTAGCTCGGTGTTGACCTTGACTAAATCGGGTACGTTTACTCCTAACGTTGGCGACACTTTCACTATCGCTAACGTCTATGCAGTTAACCCCCAAAACCGTCAAGCCTACGGTAGCAACAAACTGCGTAACTTCGTGGTGAAAGCTATCTCTGGTAACAGCGTTACTGTGTCTCCTGCTGTGATCTCCGCTGGTCAATTCCAGAACGTGAGCATTACATCGGCTGGCGCTTCTGCTGTGACTCCTTTCAACAGCACTGGTGTCGTTTCTCCACAGAACATCATCATGCACCGCAATGCGTTCACTTTGGCTGTGGCTGATCTTGAATTGCCAGAAGGCGTCCACTTCGCTGGTCGCGCCTCTGACAAAGAGATTGGTTTGTCCATGCGTGTGGTTCGCCAATACACCATCAACAACGATAGTATCCCTACTCGTCTTGATGTGTTGTATGGTTGGGCACCTTTGTACCCTGAACTCGCTTGCCGTGTTGCAGCCTAATCTTCAATAAGGAGTAAATAATCATGGCTTTGACCCCCACCACCTACACCAACAATGGCCCCGCCGTTACAACCAGCCCTCACTATCTGATTGATGGTGACAGCACAGACGGAACGGCTATCGCCCCTAACGGTGGCAAAGTGTCTTTCTATGGCGTTACCGCTGTGGTTCAACCCACTTCCGCTGGTAACACCACCACTACTGCTGCTGGTTCTACTACTGCTGTGTACACCAACACCACCTTCCCAGGTGCGTCTGGCTCAACAGCTTACACAATCGGTGACATCGTTACCGCATTGAAAGCTCTTGGTTTGATTGCTGCTTAAATAGCAAAAAAACCAATCAGGAAACGCCCTTTATTGGGCGTTTTTTGTATAATCACTTTGTCTTTCTGAAAGGACGCAAAATGTCATCTACGACCGTAACTCGTGGCAATGCCCATGAGACTTTCTACATCACTCCCACTCTTAACAACGCATCCAATACTTTGGCTGCCAACACTACCACCGCTGTGACTTACACAGTGCCTGGCTTGTTGACAACTGATTTTATTGTTGTCCAAGGTGTGATTGGTACTCAAACCGCTGGCGTTATCATTGCTGAAGCCGATTGCACTGCTGCTAACACTTTGCAAATCCAGTTTGGCAACTTGACATCAAACGCTTCTCTTGTGCCTGCTAGTGGTCAATACGTCATCCAGATTACCCGTCTGGAAGGCCCTGCACCTGTGACTGCTGTCTAATCATGGCTGGCTCAACCGTACAGCGCAATTCGGGTCAAACCGTTGCGTTATCTGTGACCAACACTGCACACTCTGCTGTCCAGATCGTTGGTAACTACACTAACGACCAAGTAAACTTTGCTTCATTCCTCAATACGGGCGCTGCTCCTATTGCCGTGAAGTTTGGTACAACTTCGAGCGTTGGTGCTCCTACGTTTCCTTCAGACGGAACGAATGGAGACTACGTATTGCCTGCTGGCATGACTTCACCTTTGATCTTGGCAACCCCCCAAGCGCCCTTTTACATGACCGCGCTCAGTAATTCGGCTACCGCTGGTTTGCTGTACGTCACTCCTGTGGCAGATCAATCCTAAGAGGCTTAAATGGCTGACCCCGCAAAAGTAAACGACCAGAATATCTTGCCTGTACAGGCGTTATTCAATCTTGATAACTCATTCAATACGTTTATCGGGCAGGGTCAGCCCTTTTACGCTACTGTTAAACCGCAACAATCGGGCTTACAGATCACCAATAGCACGATTGATAGCACGACAATCGGCGCTACAACTCCGTCTACTGGGGTTTTTACCAATATTCAGACAACAACAGGGCAAGTCATTAACTCGCCTGTTAACTCCACTGACATTGTTAACCTATTTACCCTTCAAGCGTATGCCGCTGGTTTGTATTGGAAAGCGCCAGTTCAAGCCGCAACAACAGCAAACATTACCTTGTCTGGCCTTCAGACAATAGATGGTTACACAACGTTAGCTAATGACCGAGTATTGGTAAAAAATCAATCTAATGCTGCAAATAACGGCATTTATGTGGCATCCGCAGGTGTTTGGACTCGTTCTTCGGACATGAATACATGGTCGGAAGTGGTGAGCGCCATTACATTTGTTGAAAACGGCACAACTCAAACAGGAACAGGTTGGTATTCAACTGCTCAAAATGGCGGCACTTTAGGTGTGACAGCCATTAATTTTTCGTCATTTACTCTTTCTGCGCCTTACACAGCAGGAACTGGCTTGACGTTGACAGGTACGCAATTTAGCATTACCAACACAGGTGTGACCGCTTCGACCTATGGTTCAGCGTCTAGCGTCCCTGTTTTGGCGATCAATGCTCAGGGTCAAGTAACAAGCGCAACACCTACCTCAATTGCCATTGCTGCCTCGCAAATCACATCAGGAACTATCGCCAGTTCGTTGATTTCAGGCTCTTACACAGGCATCACAGGCGTTGGAACACTTACGGCAGGCACATGGAACGCTTCAACAATCGGAGTTCCCTACGGCGGCACAGGCGCAACATCCCTAACTGGATATGTGAAAGGGACTGGCACGAGCGCTTTGACAGCGGTGACTTCAATCCCAAATACGGACATTACTGGTTTGGGGACAATGAGCACACAGAACTCCAATTCTGTGGCTATAACTGGCGGGACGATTTCAGGGCTTTCTAGCCCTATCCCCGTGGCCTCTGGCGGCACAGGTGCGGCTACCCTATCAGGATATGTATTTGGTAACGGTACGGGCGCTTTTACGGCTTCTTCGACCATTCCTAATACAGCAATCACTGGCTTGGGAACAATGTCAACCCAAAACGCCAACTCCGTGGCGATTACAGGCGGGACAATTAATGGTGCGTCTATCGGTGCGACCACTCGGTCATCTGGCGACTTCACTACTTTGTCGGCTAATTCTGTTACCAGTACAACGCCAGTTTTGTCGTTCAATGCTTCCAACTCTATTGCTTCTTTTGGTAGCACAACCGCCAACTCATATAACCAGCTTGTTATCCAAAACAAGAGTACATCTGCTAGCGCTTCAACCAATTACGTTATCTCTAACGACATAGGTACAGATTCATCGTATTACGGTGAGTTTGGCATGAACTCATCTGTTTACTCATCTGGTACACCATCTGATTTTTACTCTATTAACAACGGGATTTATTTTTCTGGTCACGATGGAGACATTACTTTTGGGTCTGGCAACGGATATAAAAGCTATTTTGCTTGGGGTTCAACAGGCCAATATGCTCATGTAATCAACAGTTCAGGCGCTCTTGGTTTTTCAACAAACCTTGGAACAACTCCTGCATTAAGCGGAACAACAGGCTACGGAACTTCTGGCCAGGCCTTGGTTACAGGCGGTTCAACCGCTGCGCCAGCATGGGGTGTGGTCGGCATTAATGGAGGCGGTACAAATGGAACGGCTACTCCTACTGCTGGTGCTATTGCCTACGGCACTGGTACTGCTTACGCATTTAGTGCTGCTGGCTCTACTGGACAAGTCCTAACCTCAAACGGTTCTGGCACTCCCACATGGTCTACCCCTGCGTCATCCATCAGCCTCAGTGACGATACAACCACTAACGCCACTCGTTATCCTCTGTTTGCCAATGCAACATCTGGTACTGTATCGACTGAATATACAAGTTCCACCAAGTACCAATACAACCCTTCCACTGGTGTACTGACAGCCACAGGGTTCAGCGGCTCTGGCGCTTCTTTGACAAGCCTAACCGCTGGTAACTTGACAGGCACAATTCCTACTGGCGTTTTGGGCAATTCAAGCCTCTACATTGGCACGACAGCCATTGCCCTTAACCGAGCAAGCGCCAGCCAGACCCTGACAGGCACAAGCATTGACGGTAATGCTGGAACTGCGACCACAGCCACCACAGCGACTAACGCCACAAATACCGCAACCACTGACGATACGTCAACTAATGCGACCATGTATCCTGTTTGGAAAACAAACACCACAGGAAACTTGGGTGAGTATGTTTCTTCTACTAAATTAAAATGGAATCCTTCAACGGGAACTTACAGTGCTCCTATTTTTAATGTTGGAACAAACATTACTTTCCCCGATGGTTCTACACAAGTAAGTCATGCAGCGCCACAAGTTACTGTTTATACAAGTGGTTCAGGAACTTATACAACACCAACAAACGCTAAATATCTAACTATAAAAATGGTTGGCGGCGGTGGAGGTGGTGGCGGCGGCGGTGGCGGGACTAATAACGGTTCTTCAGGTGGAAACACCACATTTGGTTCGTCATTTTTAACCTGTAATGGCGGGTCGGGTGGAACATCTCAAAACAATAGCACTGTTGCTTATGGTGGCAGTGCAACTATTGGCTCTGGAGCATCTGGCATAGCTATTTCTGGAGGAAGTGGTAATGCAGGTGCTGCCTTTACAACTGTAGGAAATTATCAATCAGGTATGCCTGGTGGTGCTTCTGCTTTGGGAGGTAATGGTGCTGGTAATGCCAATGCAGCTTCTGGCGCTGGTGCAGCCAATTCAGGTGGTGGCGGCGGCGGCGGCGGTACAAATTCCTCAGGCGGTGGCATGGGAGGCGGCGGCGGCGCTGGTGGTTACATTGAAGCATGTATAAATTCTCCATCTGCAAGTTATTCTTATGCAATTGGTGCTGGAGGTTCTGGCGCTTCGGCGGGAACGAATGGTTTTGCAGGGGCTTCTGGAGGCTCTGGCATTATTTATATAACAGCTTATTTTTAAGGTAAAAAATGACTGTTTACGCAATTATTCAAGGCACTTCAGTAATCAATATCATTGATTATGAAAACGAGCCTTCAAACCCGCCGCCTGCATTTCCAGAAGGAACAATTGCAGTAATCGCAAATGGCGCAAGTGTTGGATGGACATATCAAAACAATATTTTTACTGCGCCAAGACCTAACGACATTCATGGTAATCCATGCAATAGCTGGACTTTAATCAACAATGTTTGGACACCTCCAACGCCTCAAAGTTCTGGAACTTATGGATGGGATGAGTCTAAGCAATCTTGGATTTAAAAATGACAACATTTAATTGGAAAATTTCAGAAGTCAAAGCCACAGATGGCTTGATTACCGAAGCCAAGTATCACGTTACTGCGATAGATGGTGATTATTCTGTGGATACAGAAGGATATTGGCGGTTTGGCGACCCAATTTTGGCCAAGCCTTATGCAGAAGTCACCGAGGAAGATGTGATTAATTGGGTCAAAGAAGATGCTACCCAACATGGCGAAAATATCATAGAATCACGCCTAGCGCAACAGCTTGCCAACATGGAAAAGAAAACCGTGTTGCCGCCTTGGGTTGCCCAAGTTTTCACACCAAATTTGGGTTAAATCATGGCTGTACCATTTGACATCATTAGCAGAGCATTAAAAGACATCGGCGCTTTGGAGGCAGGGGAATCTCCTACTCCTGAAGCCGCCGCAGACGCTTTTGATATGCTCAACGATATGATTGACCAATGGTCAAACGAAGATATGATGGTTTTCTACAAAACCGAGATCGTATTTCCGATTGTGCCTGGTCAAACGCAATACACGATTGGCCCTACTGGTAACATCAACGCCAGCTTTACAGGGTCTATTACTGGCAACGTCTTGACCGTCACGGGCATTAACTCTGGCGCTATTAACCTGAATCAGTATCTTAGCGGCTCGGGTATTACCGCAGGAACGCGCATTGTTGGCTTTTTAACAGGCGCAGGCAACAACGTGAACGAAGTTGGCACATACCAATTGAACGTCAGCCAGACCGTTGCATCCACCACAATCACAGGTTATTACGAGCGACCATTGGCGATTGATTCGTCTTTTGTACGTATTAACACTAACTCCAACGGTGTGCCAATTGTCAACGGCGGTCTAGATTACCCTGTTGCAATCTTGAATCTTGAAGATTACGAGATGATTGGCCTCAAGACGTTGAATGGCCCTTGGCCTAAAGCGATCTATTACCAGCCAACAGAGATTCTTGGAAACATTTATGTGTGGCCTAACCCTTCTCAGGGTGAGATGCACATCTTTGCCAATCAAATCTTTGCTAGATATAACACTTACTTTGACAACTTGGCATTGCCACAAGGCTATACAAACGCCTTGCGCTGGTGTTTGGCTGAACGCTTGATGCCTATGTATGGCAAAGCAAGTGCTACACAAATTCAGATGATTAATGCGTTTGCATCGCAGGCTAAAGCTACGGTGAAACGTACAAACATGAAACCACCTCAAGTATCTCGCTACCCTGATTCGCTGCTGGTTGGCAAATCCAAGGATGCTGGTTGGATACTTTCGGGGGGTTTCTTCCGTTGACGGATTGATGTATAATGTGATTGTTCATTTAAAAGGAGCAATCATGAACATAACAACGCAACAACTTGAAGAAAAACGCAGGAAACAAAGAGAATATGCAAAGGCTTATTACTGGAGAAAAAAGAATGGAGAAGGCCCTCGACCTCCAGGAAAGCCAGCAAACACGCCTGAAGTTTTGTGGTCAAAAGTTGATAAAAAAACTGAAAATGAATGTTGGAATTGGATGGGACTTAAAAATGAACAAGGATATGGAAGGGTTCAAATTAATGAATACTCTTACTATGCCCATCGTGTTATTTTTGATCTTGTCAATCCTGGCGTCATTCAATGGAATGCGCCAAGAAATTCATCAGAATCTGGTTTTCTTTTGCACACTTGCGACAATCCATCTTGTTGCAATCCAAAACATTTATTTGTTGGAACTCATGCCGACAACATGGCTGACAAAGCTGCAAAAGGTCGCAGTCCAGATTACACAGGCGATAAAGGCCCTCGTTGCAAATTGTCTATGTCTCAAGCGCAAGAAATTAGAGAATTGCGTAAGCAAGGCGTTTCTGCTCGTGAACTTTCAAAACAATATGGCATCAGTTTGCCATCCATCAAAACACTTTTGGCTGGCAAATCCTACGTGCCAAGGGAGTAATTAATGGCTGATTTTGGCTTTGTTGGCGCAAGTTACGAAGCTCCTTCCATCTATCAAGATGCACAGGAGTGTATTAACTTTCGCCCTGAAGTTGACCCTACGAAGCCTGATGGCGCTCGTGGCGTGGTTGCTTTATACCCAACGCCTGGGCTGACAATTCAAGCCACTTTACCAAATCAACAGGAAGTGCGCGGCTTGCGTACTTTGTCTGGTGGGAATATTCTTGTTGCTGTGTGTGGCTCATACGTTTACGCATTAAATACTGCGTTAACTCCTGTCATCATCGGTCAACTGAACTCAACATCTGGTCGGGTATCAATTTCTGACAACGGAATTAACGTCTACATTGTGGATGGAACTTACCGTTATACATGGGTTATTGGTACGCAAACGGCTGCGATTTTCACAGGGTCAACATCAGGTACTACCCTGACGGTTACTTCTGTTAAATCGGGGACTATTGCTGTTGGACAGCAATTCTTTGCTATCGGTGGCGCTCAAGAAACCGTGATTACTGCGCTTGGAACAGGTAGTGGTGGTGTTGGTACGTATACGATCAACATTAACCAAAACCTTATTTCTTCTCAGTTTTACACATCTTCAAGCGGCGCTATTGTAACTGGCGCAATTGCTGGCACTACGTTGACAGTCAGCGCTGTGTCTAGCGGTACTCTTTATGTTGGGCAGACAATCCAAGGCGCTGGTGTTACAGCCAACACTATGATTACTGCCCTTGGAACTGGCACAGGCGGCACAGGAACATACACAGTCAGTACCTCTCAAACCGTTGCGTCTGAGACTTTGTATGCCCTAAATTGGACGGTTATTCCATCGTCTGACGGTGCGTTTACTGGCGGTAATACTGTGGACATTGTGGACAATTATTTTGTCTATAACCGACCAAATAGCCAACAATGGGGCGCTTCTAACCTTTTGTCTCCTGTTAGCCCTGCTCTCAGCTATTCAGCCAAAGACGGTGCGCCTGATAACCTTGTCTCCCTTATTGTTGACCACCGAGAAGTTTATTTGTTGGGTGAGGCATCATCTGAGGCGTGGGTGGATGTGGGCGCTGTGCCTTTCCCATTCCAACGGATTCCAGGCACTTCTACGCAACACGGTATCGCAGCTAAGTTTTCCATGTCTCGCGTGGGTAACTCATTTGCTTATGTGTCGCAAAACAGCCGTGGTCAAGCCCAAGTCATGCAAATGAACGGCTATCAGCCACAGCGTATCTCAACTCACGCAGTTGAAAATACACTGGTCAACCAAAAGATTTCAGACGCTATTTCATGGACTTATCAATTAGAAGGCCATGAAGTTTATGTGGTGACATTTCCAAGTATCGGCACAAACGGCCTGACTTGGGCTTATGACGTTACAACAGGTATGTGGCATAAGTGGTTGTACACAAACAACTTAGGCCAATATGAGCGTCACCGTGGTAATTGTGCTGCGTTGTTTCAGGGCATGGTTCTCTGTGGGGACTATTCCAACGGCAACATTTACGAGATTGACTCCACTAATTACACTGATAACGGTCAAAACGTGCGTAGATTGCGCCGCTGCCCTCATTTAGTGACTGATTTGCAACGTCAATTTTTTGATGAGTTACAAATTCAATTTCAACCTGGTGTTGGTTTATCTGGTATCACTACACCGTTAAATCAAGAAGTTGTAGGTGCAAACCCTCAAGCTATGTTGCGCTGGTCAAATGACGGTGGCTCTACATGGTCGCGTGAATACTGGGTTTCTATTGGTCTTGAAGGCAAATACAAGAATCGTGCCATTTGGCGCAGATTGGGTACAGCCCGAGATCGAGTGTATGAAGTCGTTGTCTCAGACCCTGTGAAAGCGGTCATTGTTTCTGCCAACCTTAAAGCTTCTGAAGGAGAAAACTAATGGCTGGTGGAATTTACGGCTCAACGCAAACAAACCCATACCCGCAGTCAGAGTTTTTGGATAGCTCAACCAAACGCCCGACTCGTGCTTGGCAACAGTTCTTTCTTAATCTGTTGAACTTCTCATCGGCAACCACAGCAACGACAGGCTCTGGTAGCCTTCCTGCTGCGCCCGTAGGTTTTATAAACATTACGGTAAATGGTAAACCTTTCAAAGTCCCGTATTACAATCAATAACATGACAATTGCACAAGAATTTGCTGAAAAATTGGGCACTTTTGAAGTTAACCCATGTGTTGTACATCATTTTTCTGATGGGCTATACGCCAAGGAAATGACCATTCCAGCAAATTATCAGGCTTGTCAACACGCTCACAATTACTCGCATTTGTCTATTTTGGCAAAAGGTCGAGTTCTTGTTGAAACTGATGATTGGGAAAAAGAATTTAAAGCGCCTGCTTGTATTGAAATTAAAGCGGGTGTTTTTCACAAAATCACAAGTCTTGAAGATTGTGTTTGGTTTTGTGTCCACGCAACTGATGAAACCGACCCAGAAAAGGTCGATGAAATTTTGATTCAAAGGGGTTAATATGCCTTTAGGTTCTCTTACTGGCGCAGCAATTATGGGAGGCGGTAGCCTCTTGGGTGGTTTGTTTGGTGCTGGCGCTGCTGAAAGTGCTGCTGATACACAAGCTGGTGCTGCTAGATATGCTGCCGATATCCAAAAGCAGATGTTTGACACGCAAAACCAACAACTTGCACCAAATCGTGCGGCTGGTTACCAAGCATTAAACACTCTTGGGTCATTGGGTTCTGGCACATACGGAATGTATGATGCTAATGGGAATCCAACAGGAACAGGCACAGGTTCTGGTTATCTAACGCATCAATTCAATGCAACAGATTTGCAAAATGGTTTAGCGCCTAATTATGATTTTATGCTTAACCAAGGTCAGATGACTAACCAACGTGCTGCAAACGTGGGTGGTGGTGCTATTGGTGGTAATGCCTTGCAAGGTTTGAATCAATTTACGCAAGATTACGCTGGTAACGCTTATCAAAACGCTTTTCAAAATTATCAAACTCAGCGCACAGGCATTTACAACACTTTGGCTGATATTGCTGGCTTGGGTCAAAACGCTCAAAATACAACTGCTAACTTGGCCTCCAACACTGCTGGCGCATTAGGCCAAACAGCTATTGGTGGCGCGGCGGCTCAAGCGGCTGGAACTATTGGTTCGGCAAACGCTTTGTCTGGCGGTTTGCAGGGCGCTGGAAACGCTTACTTTTTAAACAATTTGTTGAATAAAAATCAAGGAGGCTATACGCCTTCTTCAACGCCAGTTACACCTGTTTCGCAATTGGATTACAGTTTGCAGCCAACGCAAAAGTTAAACAATTTTGGCGCTAATTTAGTTCAGGAGGATTAATCATGGCTGACTTAACCACAACTCCTGTTGCTACGCAGATTCAGCCTCCCAAAAATATGACTCTTGCGGACATGGTGAACTTGGCTGGTGGCATCCAAGCATACAAACAGTCGCAACAACTTAATCCGTTGCAGCTTCAAAAAGCTCAATTGGAATTGCAACAAGCGCAACAAACATCGCCTTTGGCTGTGCGTGAGGCTGCGGCTAGAACATCTACGGCTGAAACTGGGTCTAAAAAAGCAAATTCAGAATTGAACGCTTACTATCAAGATCAAACACGCAAGACCTATGGCGGCTTGTTAACCGACCCTGATTTCAATCCTAAAAATCCTAATCCTGAAGCTATTAAAGAAAAATTAAACGAAGCTAAGGATTATTTGGTTAACGTCATTGGTGTGCCTGAGCATGAAAGCAAAATGCACGACAAATTGTTGGAGCACATTGACAAGCATGGTGCTGCTGGCGCTCAACGAGTGATTCAAACAATCGCTAATGGTGTACAACAAGCAGGCACTAATACAGAGCAATTTGGTCAAGTTAACAAAGCGCCTACTTACATTAACCAAGGCCAGTACGCTGTGCCTGTGTACACATCGCCTTATCAAAGTGGTGGCCCAGGTCAAGCGCCAGCGGTCAAAATGGAATTGCCGCCAACAACTGAAATCGTTAATCCTGAAACTGGAGAAAGACAGCTTCTTGGAAATGCGCCAACAAAAAATCAAAAATTGATTACAGGTCTTGGTTCTGCCCAACAAGCCACCCAAGAAGCTGTTGGCGGTCTTGTCAAATCTGACATTTCGCAAACAATGGCTGATGCTTCTGCGGCTCAAAACCGCATTGCAACATTTCAAAAAATCAAACAACTTACACCTGAATCGTTTACTGGTGTTGGTGGCGAGCGCAAAAAATTCTTGTCTGGCTTGGCTCAGTCTGTTGGTATCCCTGTTGCTGAACTTGAAACATCATCCACAGACGAATTGGCTAAAAATTCTAAGTTGTTGGCATTGGCTGGTGGAAATACCGATGCCGCTCGTTCAATTGCTGAAATGGCAACGCCTAACGCCAAGATGACCAAGGAGGCGATGTTGCGCGTTTCAGATCAATTGATTGGCATGGAAAAAATGAAGTTGGCAAAAGCCGCTTACCTTTCTTCTTCAATCAACAACCCTGCTGAATACAAACGCAAATTGGATACGTTTAACAATTTTTCAGACTTCCGTCTTTTCCAAGAAATGACACCTCAAGAAGTCGCTAAATTAAAATCATCTATGTCGCCTGCTCAACAACAAGAGATGAGCAACAAAATCAAGCAAGCAAGAGCATTAGGGATTATTCAATAATGGGAACTCTAGCCGAATTGTGGGACGCGCCCACTACTGAAAAAAAGACAACGCAAGATGTTGCTCCTAAGCGCAATGCGTTTTCTACGTATGTGCCTGGTACACAAATCGGCTCAGAAGCCACTTCTAACTTGGCTGATTTGTGGGAGCAAACACCTGCCGCAGAACAACCAAAAGAAGAACAACCAAATGGCATGGTTGCTGATGCCATTCAAAAAGCATTTGAAGCTCGTCACAAATTTAATCAAACCGTTGCTGGTGTTGGCGAGGCTGGGTTGACCGCATTAACTGGCGCTGTTGCTGCTCCATTGGCGGCGGCTACTGGTTTGGTTTATGGCGTTCGTGGCGGCAATCCAGAAGAACAAGCTCGTAACTTAATGCAGCAAATGACTTATCAGCCAAGAACGGCTAAAGGTCAAGAGTATGTGCAATCATTGCAAAATGCTTTTGAAGCATCTAAATTGCCGCCTGTTTTTCCTGAAGCTCAATCATTGGTTGGAGCGCAGGCAAATCGTGCCGCTGTTAAAGCCGCTATTCCAGAAGTAACAATTGAGCGTCAAGGCGTCAAGCCTACTGTCAGTTCAATGCAAAACGCTGGCGCTGCCGCAACAACCAACGAGGCTTCCATTAAAGAAGCCATTGCCCATGCAAGCCCTGAAATTCAAACTGAAATTTCTAAATTGCCGCCTCATGAGGTTAACTTACCTGTATTGCAAAGACACATTGAAGCTGACTCTTTGCCTATCCCTGTGAGATTGACGGAAGGTCAAGCAACGCAAGACATTCATAAGATTTCAAATGAATGGAATAGTCGGGCAAAAAATCAAGAACTTGCAAATCGTTTTAACGAGCAAAATGGTCAACTGATAGAAAATTTAAACGCAATCAGAGATCAAGCCGCGCCTAACGTATACGGTACAAATCACGTAGAAAATGGCGAAGCAATTATCAATTCTTACAAAGAACTTGACAATCATCTTAAACAAGGCATTACTGAAAAGTACAACGCTTTGAAAGAAGCCGCTGGTGGTGAATTCCCTGTAAATGGGCAAGAAGTCGCCAATAATGCTTTTGCTAATTTGCGTAAAGAACTTAAAACAGATTTTTTGTCTCCTGCTATTGCCAAACAACTAGAATCATTCAAAGCTGGTGAGCCAATGACGTTTGAGCAATTTGAAGCCATGCGTACAAACTTGGCGGCTGAAATTAGAAAAGCCGAAAGAACGGGCGATGGTAATGCGGCGGCTGCGGCTGGCATTGTTCGCCAAGCTCTTGAAGATTTGCCGTTAACGGGTGATGCAGCGGAACTTAAACCTTTGGCTGATGTGGCAAGAACTGCGGCTAGAGAGCGATTTGATTTGCTTAAAAAAGACAAAGCATTTAATGCCGCTGTAAATGACAAAGTGGCTGCTGATGACTTTATCAATAAATTTGTTGTCAATGGCAAAAAAGCAGACATTGACCAAATGGTACAAATTCTTGGTCAAGATTCAACAGCTAGAGAAACAATGGCGGCTGGCATTGTCAACTGGTTAAAAAGCAAATCAGGCATTGTGAATGAAAGTGGAAACTTTAGCCAAGCTGGATACAACAAAGCATTGGCACAAGTCGACCCTAAGTTACTTGCGATTGTTGGCCCTGATGTGGAAAGACAATTAAAGGCTTTGGGAAATGTTGCAAAATACACCCAAATTCGACCCAAAGGCAGTTATGTAAATGAATCAAACACATTTACAGCCGCCTTGGGTGAAAAAGCAAAAACAGGACTTGAACAAGCAATTAATTTAAAAACTGGCGGTCTTGGAACTATGGGGCGTCAATTTTTACAAAAACGTGCGGCTGAAAAACAAATTCAAGAATCATTGAAACCAGCAGCAGGCGCAAAACTTTCAGACATTGGTAAGGAACAAAAATGAGCGTTAATCTTGCACCCATCGGTAACGGTTTTCAATTTTTCACTAGCACAGGCTTGCCTTTAGCTGGTGGTCAAATCTACACCTATCAAGCAGGTTCAAGCACACCGCTTGCGACCTACTCTGATAACGGTGGTGTGTATGCCAACACCAACCCTATTGTCTTGGGTTCAGATGGACGCCCACAGACTGAAATTTGGTTGACTTACGGTTTTAACTACAAGTTTGTTCTGCAAGACGCAGTGGGCAACACCATTCAAACTTACGATAACTTGTATGGTATTGTTGGAGTTCAATCATCTAGTGGCGCAACAATTCCTAGTGGATTGATCTCTTTGTGGTCTGGTTCAATTGGGTCTATTCCTTCTGGTTGGTTGTTGTGTGACGGTACTAATGGAACGCCTAACCTAAAAGATTCATTCATTGTTGGCGCGGGTAATTTGTATTCTGTTGGTGGAACTGGTGGTTCAACAGACGCTATTGTGGTATCTCATACCCATACAGCCACTTCAACTTCAACAGTTACAGACCCTGGCCATCACCACAATTACACAGCTCCTTCTTCTGGTGGTGGCAGCGGTTTTGCTGCTGCTGGTTCAGGGTCTCAAGTTAACGGAACTTCGACAACCACTTCAACAACTGGCGTTTCCGTTGCGACCACTACAACCAACAATTCAACTGGTGTAAGCGGAACAAACGCAAATCTGCCTCCTTACTATGCTCTCGCATACATCATGAAATCATAAGGTGTTGAGATGGAAGAACAAACCATTACCCACAAAGAAATCTATGACCGCCTTGTTTTGGTGGAAACAAAGATTGATTCAATTGATACAAACACCAAAGGTTTGGTCGATGCTTTTCAATCGTTACAAGGCGCATTTAAGGTCTTAGGCTGGATTGCTTCTGCTGCCAAGCCTATTCTTTGGATAGCTGGTGCGTTTGGTGCGGCAACTTTGTTTTGGTCGCAACTTGGCAAAAAGTGAGTAGCCCATTGACCCGATCACCCTCCTTCTTGGCGCAGTCACTTTGGTCAAACAGATCAAAGCGGGTTGCGACCAACTCCATGAAGGACGCATGGCGATTGAGGAGTTCAAGAAGGGGACTGAACGTGCCATTGGTGACGTTAAAGCCATTGCAAAAGAAGTTTCTGGAATATGGGGTTGGTTCAAGAGTTTATTTGGCGTTAAGAAAGCTATTGTCGCCGTTGCAGAGCCTATTAAAAAAGTCAAGCGTCACCAAGATTCTGAAGAACTCCAAGCACAGCTTATCGTGGATGTTGGTCAAAAAATGGGAGACTTCTTTGATTTGCATCAGAAGCTCACAAATTATTACAAAGACCTTGAGGAAACATCGAACACGGTCTACGACCCAAACGCAAACCTCGCCAAGAACGCAATGGATAGGGCGCTTGTAGAACTTCAACTGGAGAACTTGAGCATAGAGATACGAGAGGCTATGGTGTATGCGCCCCCTGAGTTAAAGGACATATACACGAGGTTTCTCAAGATGCACAGTCGGATTGTTGAAGAACAGGAATTCGCAAGGCGTGAGCAAATCAGGAAAAGGAATGAGGCAAGATGGCTACGCGAGGAAATCAGCAAGCGCCGACAAATGCGGGTCGCCTTGGCGGTAACGCTCGGGCTTCTGGCGGCGTGGGTGTGGGGCTTGATGATTACTCTGCGGCTGACGACTCAGGATTTCATGCAATACTAATCTTGTTGGTGTTGTTGTTTGCTTTGTTAGTGCCTGCGGCTGGATATGTTTGGTATCGAGCGTATGTGGCTGAAATGGCAATGGAGCATACTTTGCGAAAACTGCAACAGGCTCAAAAAGAAATTGAGGAAGCAAGGAAATGAAGTACATCATTCTTTTACTGTTGCTGGCAGGCTGTGAAGATCGTTATCGATATATCTGCCAAGACCCCAATCATTTTGGTGATGCACAATGTCAAAAACCAATTTGTGAGTTCACCCAAACCTGTCCTGAGTATCTTGTAGCACCTATCTTGGAGAAAAAAATTGAAGGAAATCCTGTTACAACTCCTAGCGCCCAACAATGCCAGGCTAACTGCCGATGAGATAGACGTTCGCGTCAGAGCGTTTGTCGTCATTATGGTGACGCTGATATTTGCGTTTATTACGTTTGCTTTGTTGTATTCGGTGACGTTTGTAACTCAGCCGATTAAGCAAATGGCCCCGATTGACCAAGCCTACACAAAGATGTTGAACGACATTGTTTTGTTGATTGTGGGCGGAATTGGTGGCATCTTGACCAAAGGCGTGAGCAATGAGGCCAAAGACATGATGAACGCTGCCAAATCAAACACAGCGGCTTATGTTGCTCCTCCTGTGCAGTCTATTCAAGTAGCCGAATGGTCTGCGCCTTCAGCGCCTTCTACGCCTGCTAATCATCTTGAGCCAGACCATGAGCGTGAAGCTATGGCTGCGGCTCGTCAATCGGTTAAGGAATGACGATGAACCCTTGGGTTATTTTAAGCGTTTTAATGACTTTGGCAGGTGTTTATGGTTATGGACACCACCAAGGTTACAAAGAGAAAGAGACAGAAGATGCTATCGTCATTGGTAAAAAGAATCAGGAAATGTCTGACGCAAAGGAACAAGCGGATGCTCAACTCGCACAAGCAAAAAAATCTTTGGCAACTAAAAACTCTCAGCTTGTTAATGCTATCCATACTGGTGAGCAGCGGTTGTTCGTCAACGTCACCCCCCAAGCTGGATGTACCGCCTCTAGCGATACAGAAACGAGAGCCGAACTTGACAGATCGGTTAGTGAAGCTCTTGTCACCATCACAGGAGACGGAGACCAAGCCATTGTCGAACTTAACGCCTGCATTGACCAGTACTCAAAAATGAGGGAGATCATTCATGGTAAGCGCTGAACAACTCCAACAACTTGGTATTGGTATCGAATGGACGCCTGCACTTAACGATACGTTTGCAAAATTCAACATTGCAACACCTCGCCAGCAAGCAGCGTTTATCGGTCAATGCAGCCATGAGTGCAACAACTTCAAAACGCTTGAGGAAAACTTAAACTACAAAGCCGAGACTTTGATTAAATTGTGGCCTAGCCGATTCCCTACTTTGGAGATTGCTAATGCCTACGCCCACCAGCCCCAAAAGATTGCTAACAAGGTCTACGCCTCACGCATGGGCAATCGTGACGAAGCGTCTGGTGATGGGTTCAAGTTCAGAGGCAGGGGTTGTATCCAACTCACGGGGCATGACTCGTATTGGCACTTTGGCCAGGCCGTCAATGCCGATCTTGTGGCCTCACCCGATTTGGTGTCCTCGCCTAAATACGCTGCGCTAAGTGCTGGCTGGTTCTGGTCAACACATAACCTCAATGCTTTGGCGGATGCCATGAACTATGAGGCTGTAACTCGCAAAATCAATGGTGGCATCTTTGGACTTGCTGAACGAATTGCATTGACTCAGAAAGCCTATCAGGTTTTAGTCTGACAAGGCTTCAATCATCACCCAAGTGGCAATGAGCAAAGCGGTAAAAAATCCTGCTCCAAAAAACAGGATTGTGCAAAGCATGAGGATGTTGCAAATATCGTCATCCATTGTTTTTTTCCTTGAGTTTGGCATCAATCAAACTTGCAAAATTTAAGTATCGCGAGACTCCGCATCGGCTAGCTTGCCATAGTTCGTAAGTTTCTTCTTGAGTAAGTTCTACCCATGTGCGTTGTTGTGGGTGGGTGTAGAGTGCCGTACCAACAGGCAATACCACAGATGATTTGATTGGTGCGTAGGTAAAACGTCCACCGTACATTCCAGTAACCACCGCCACAGGCTTATCCTGCTCTTGCTTGGGTTGTGTGCGGGGTTGTTGTAGGCAAACATGAGCTGAATCGCCTGAACCGCTGAAGTCATATCCGCATTTATGGCATCTGAGAGCTGTACTCATGTATTCTCCTTTATGCCGTGGGCGGCTTCGATTGCTCTGGCAAAACGAGTTCTAAAGTCATTCACAATTCCGACCAAAGGCATATTTGCCACTGTGTCGGCGATTTCATTAATTCGCGCATCCGTCAACGGCTTGCGGGGTTGTGGGTTGGTGTAAAGAGGAATGTTTTGATAGGCGCAACCAAACATACTTTCTTGCTTCACCTCATAAAGAGTTGCCCCGCCATCTTTGCTGAATTTTCCCATCCAATAGCCCACAGGCTCGTTCTGCTCTGCCTCTGCAATGGCTTGGCGGGCTTTATTCCAGTGTTCAAATACATCACCAGACGCACCTTTTGGAAAGGCTTTCAATAATGCAGCTTCATAATGTTTCATTGCTTCAATGCTCATCATCTTCTCCCCAAGGGTGGTTCGTTGCATCAGCGTACAACGCCAAGCAGCCTCCGACAATAAAAATGGCAACAATGCCGCCAACAATAATATCAATCCAATCCATCATTTGCCTCCTCGTTCTTTGACCAAGAAATATGTGTGTTTGAGGTTTGGGTCTAATCTTCTTGTTTGAACAAGGCAAATAGTCGCACCAAATCTGTCATCATCCGCAAATCGCGCAACAACAATATTGCCGCCAAGCGCTTTTCTTTTAAGGTAGATCATGTGCGTAGGTCGTCATTGAGTTTGAAAAGCATCATGGTGGCAAAGCCCCACGCCCACACAGTCAGAACGATTTTCAAGTTCATCGTCCAGTTAGCCAAATCCCAGCTTGCCGAGATGCCAGCGCCGATGATGTACCAGAACGCATAGCTGATGATGAACGGGGTCATGATGAACCCAATGGTTGAAAAGTAGCGTTTCATTTCATGCTCCTTGTTTCAAAAAATCCATTCAAGTGTGGATGCTCTTTCATAAACCGTCTTGCCAAATGTGGCGTGATGTGGTCATTGATCTTCCATTCGCCGCTGGCTTCTTTTAAAGCTGAATGGTGACGCAAGAACTCAATGATTGTTCTTGCTGAATAATGGCGGTGGCCTCGCTGATAGATCAACAACGCCTGCTCCTCAAACGCTTTCCAAATGTGGTTGTTTTCAGCAAACCAGTTTTCGATGTTCATAATGTGCCTCTTAATTTGTCAAAAAAATGGGGACAAAGCCCCATAACTCAGAATGGGATGGTTTCGTCAAAATCGTCTTTAGGAAAACCTTGGTAGCCTTCTTTTGGCTTGGGTTCATTTAAATATGCCCAACCAGACCAGCCCTGCTCGGTAATGGGCATCAAATCCATTTTGAGCATTAAACCTGATTTGGTTTCAACAACTGAACCCAGACGTTGATAGCGGTTCTTTTCTTGACCGTCTTTGTTGGTGTATTTGCCAACAACTGCCACCACTTCATACATTGTTTTAGCCATTTTTCACTTTCTTGATTGCGGAACGATATTTACTGTCTAACATAGACCAGAGATGCGTTTTCTCCTCGGGGTCGGTGATTGCTTCCCATTCTGCCAACGCTTCATTCATTTCGCCTGCGTCCATGCTGGCAACAATGAATTTAGCAGAAGTTAACAAGACTTCTTTGCGATCTTCTTTGACCATCTCTTGTACAGGCTTGGTCGGTGTGTGTTTAGGCACTGACTTGCTGGCGGCGTTTCCATCGTCATCTTCAGGAGCAATTCCACAAGCAGCCATTAATGAATAACGGCGACCATAAGTAAGAGCCGAAGCGTAGCCTTGTGGGTCTTTCTTGGTGGCAGGAAAGTGGACAATGCCACATTCAAGCATTTCGCCTGATTCATGGACAAACACAGTTTCCACCATAATTCCATCAGCGCAGTCGTAGTTCTTTTGAAGCAGATAAATGCCATTGTTGTTTAAAGCGTCTATAACCGCCTCAACGCAAGCTGATAGGTCAGCGTAGCGTGAACGGAAATGCGGGTTTGTAGCGGTCTTTAAAGCAGGGCCAAACGCCTTCTGTGCTTTAACCAATGCTGTTGCAATATTTTTCATGGCATTACTCCTTGTTCGTATGCTTCGTGTTCGTTTTGTGCAATTAAGCGCAAGATTGATTGTTTCTCTTTTTCGCCAAGCAAATGGTCAATAGTTTCACGGTCTCCATTTGCAGAAACTGCAATCACTTTGTAATCCAGCCCAAATTTAGAAAACTCGTATTCAATGAACAAATCACGTTCACCAAGAATTTCGTCCATTGACATGGGATATGAAAATGTTTCAAAGCTAATCATTCCAATACCTCCGCTGATTTAGGTTTTCCTGTTTTGCCATCAAAAATAACTTTGATATTGGCTGTAGCAAAAGGGAAAGCAGAGGCTGGACCCCATGTTAAAGATTTACTTGCATGAACATAGCCTACAAAATCAGGCTTTGGCTCGGGTTTGATGCGGTAAACGCCATGATTAAGCCATTCTGGTGTTTCACTGTCATACCATCTCCCACTAATCCCCAAATGTTGAATCTCAGCACCATCAGCCCATGCTTTTATAAGGTCTGCGTGTTTATGCGGTTTCATTTACGTGCCTCCAGCATTGCGTCTGCCATTGCATAGGCGTATTTGTTGGAAATGCTGGTTCATTAATTTCATTAATCATTTTGCACCCCACAGTAAATGAACTAAGAAGCCAGCGGCAAACGCCAACGTGATGTACACCCAAAACTCAGCATTGGATGCCTGCTCGTCTTTGTTGATTGACTGCTGATATGAAAGATACTGCTCGTGCTTGACGGTGTTGGGAAACGCCTCGTCAAGTGTGCGTGGATACTGTCGTGTGGTTGGGTTGAGATCATTCATAATGTGCTCCTTAAAAGACCGCAGATGTTGCGGCATGGATAGAAGTGTACAGTAAAATTTACGAATAACGCAACAATTTGCAAAATATTTTCATTGTGTTGTATTTTTGTCAATTTACCTATACAATTCACCCATGACAAAAGAAGATGCTATCAAACGTGCAGGCTCACCTAGTGAGCTTGCTAGGCTGCTTGGATGCTCTAGGCAAGCTGTAAACAACTGGGTCAAGCTACCGCAGGGTAGGCTATGGCAGTTAATGGTATTGCGCCCAGAATGGTTTGAGGTGATTGAATGAGGTGGGCATTGCTTATCGTTGCTTTCTTGCTGGCGCTCAATGGTGAGACTGCTTGGCTTCTTTTTATGATGATCGCAATGGTCTTACACGGAATTGATATATAATTTTTTGAAACACGGCTAGGTCTGAAGTCATGAGCAGACCGAAAAGGGTTACACCTTCCCCTGCCGCCGTTTCTTTTCAAAGGTGCGTGAAAAAGGTAAAACTCAATGCATTACTATCAGTTTCATATTGGCGACTATGCCAGCCACACACGCCATTTATCTTTGATGGAAGATTTGGCTTATCGGCGACTTCTTGATTTTTATTACCTTCATGAACAACCAATAAAACAGCGAGATATTGCTCGTCAAATTGGCATGAGAGAGAATGAACAAGACGTTTTAACCGTCCTCAACGAGTTTTTTTTGTCTACTGATGATGGATTCGTTAGTCCTAGAGCAGACAAAGAAATAGAACATTACCATTCAAAAGTTGAACAGGCGTCTAAAGCTGGCAAGGCATCTGCTGAACGAAGGCTAAACAAGCGTTCAACGGATGTTCAACCAACCATAAACCAAGAACCATTAACCAATAACCAAGAACCATATTTAGAAGTAGCTAAAGCTACTCGTCCCCGCCAAGCGGGAACGCCACCTGCACCAGTTGAACAAATTGTTGAGATG
>Ga0208741_10000201_pt1 | contig 33704 bp, 61 predicted proteins | sample CryBogCBE03Jun09_FD_184576 | JGI IMG/M metagenome (GOLD analysis project Ga0208741, IMG submission 184576) | Freshwater microbial communities from Crystal Bog, Wisconsin, USA - CBE03Jun09 (SPAdes) | ecosystem: Environmental > Aquatic > Freshwater > Lake | place: Crystal Bog, Wisconsin, USA...
CCAGGCAAAGGCCAACCTTGCGGCTGCGGTTGCACAGCTTGCAAAGGATGAGGCGGCGCTCGGCTACGCCCGGCTGAGCAGTGGACGCCAGAAACAGCTCGCGGCCGCCGACTCCACGTCTGGCGACGCCGTCGACGCCGCCGCCAACACCCTGTCGGCCTCTGTCACCTCTCTCCAGACTGCTGCGGCTGCTGCTGAAGCTGCCAAGGCCAATGGTGCCGCCGACGAGGCCGCTGTGACTGCTGCCACGCAGGGCATCCAAGCTGCTGCCGCTTCTCTGGCCAGCATCGCAACCGCCCTGACCCCGACCGCTTGATTAAGCAACGATTAAGCCCCTCCGGTTAATTCCGGAGGGGTCTGTTACATGTGGGGGTGATATGAGCGATGGAGCGATACCCACATGGGCGGATATCGTGGCCTTGGGAGGTGCGGCATTGTCAGCAGCTTACAGTTGGGGCGTGGTCGGTCAGAAGGTGAAGAGCCTTGAGGACGACCTGAAGGAACAGAAGAAGGCGCACGACGCCTTGACGGCTTCAGCCACCCAGATGAGCCAGAGCGTTGTCCGCCTTGAGTCGGGCATGGCCAGCATTGAGAAGCTCCTGACAGAGGTCAGGAACGCCGTCCTCTACAAGCCTCACTAAACCTCAACCACCTTGGTCTTCGCAGCCTTCGCGTGACCGCCCATACGGGCGCAGTCTTTCGCCAGAGTTCCGTCCTTGTAGTACATGCGCTTCTCGGCAGGGACGCTGGCCCCACCCTTGGATGCAAATTCCAGCATCTTCTCGCGCGGCATGGCAGCAAAGCCTCTGCGCGCCTTGGGTTTCTGGATCACTTGATCAGTCATTGGTCTCTCACTGGGTTGGGATCAACAGGCGGAATGCGTTCTCCCCTTCCGGGATCATCGGCAGGGTCAACCACAGCCCGTCATCGCTGACGAACGGTTCGTTGAACTCGCCTTGCGGCTTGAAGCGACCCAACCACCGCATCATCACACCACAGTCGGCGCAGCGAGCCGCGATGTCCGTGTGGATGATGTTCGTTCCCGGCTGGGTCAGTCCGGCCACGTCGTATTCGATGTTGGCGTGTTCGCAGGCGGTGGTCTCTTCGGTCATGGGGGGGGGCACTCCTTTACGGTCAAGGTAGCCACTCAGGGCTACACATTCAAGCGGTAGTGGTTGATAAGCAGGGCGGCACACAATTCGTGGCGTTGAGCGTCCTTTTCGCTCGACGCGGTGACGGTTTCGAAACGGTGCCTGCTCCAGCCGTAGGGCTTCTTGCGCCAGTAGCGCACTTCGGAGGCTTGGTGGATGTGCCACAACGCCTTCTCGGTCGGCGTCATGGCTTCGTACTCAGGGTTCGACAACAGGCTCATCGGTGCCCTCCTTGGTCTTCAGCGGCACGAACTGGCCTCGCTCCTTCTGTCCGTCAGCCAGAGATCGGAGGACTTGAGCCAGCGCGATGATGGCGTCGGTCGGGATCGTCTCCTTCTCTCCAGAGCATTCGATGGAGGTGACGACCGACCCGTCGTCGTAGTGCACTTCGATCACGTCACCCCGGAAGAGGGTGATTCGGCTGGTCTCTGTCTTGGCGATCATGATGTGTCTCCTGTTGCGGTCGCTCCGCGCTGGCTCGTCCCTCGTCCCGCTTCGCGTTCCGAGAGACATGTTCGATTTTCGGCTGAAACTTAACCTGTCTGACGGTTAAGGTAAGGGAAAGCCGATTCCCTTTACATGTGGTGGGCTCGAATCGCCCCCCTACCCCCCATAGCTGCGCACGGGGGGTCTATGTGGTTGAATTTTAATAAGAAAGTTGGTCGACAAGATGCAGGGCGTATGCGGGCCGCATCCTGTTTGGCTGTTTCGGGGGCTGCACTCTGGGGCGTTGGCTGAGCCACATTCCCCTCTTGATCGCCTAGGCCCGCTATCGCAATGGCTTGTGTCGGGGAGAGGGTTCACCTACTATCGGTGCTGGCCTCACCCGCGTGGCCATTAGAACAGTTCTGGTGCCGCCAGTTCTGCTCTGCGGGGGGTGGAGAGTGAACGCTCTCCCCCCCGCGCCCTTCCAACATCCCCCCGACTTTCGCGCGCGTCAAGCCCGTGGTACCTTGAGGTGTGCACACTCTAACCCCTGACAGGAGGCCTTTATGAGCATGGATAAGCCGGGTCACATGGCGGACAAGGTCCGTTCCTACAACCCGAACCGCCATCCGCCGACCCCGGAGCGTTTCAGCGCCCGGTCGAATCTGCGGAAGAGCGCAAAGCGCGCTTCGCATCGCGCCTGACAAAGTCCCGTGGGGCGTTGCCCCCACCCACGGGCACCCATTCCTGAACCGGGGCCGACATGGCTGACGACGCGCAATCCATCGCCCAACTTCTCGCCCGCCCGGACTACATGGACCCGCGACAATTTGTCGCAGCCCCGCCGGTAGCGAGAGCCGTCCGACCCACCCTCCAAGAGCACCTTTTCAATCTGGCCCAGCGCACAGTTGGCCCGAAGTGGGCAAATGCGGCTGAGCCCCTTCTCAACATGGTGCCGTTCACGGGCGTCGAAGAGGGCTACCGCCAGTCTCGCTCCCCCGATCCTCTCACCCGGAACCTTGGTGGCCTTCAGGTCGCAGCGGGCGTCATCCCCGGCCTGAACAACCCGATAGAGAAGGCGGGCGTGAAGGTCGCTGAGAAGGTCATGGGTGAGGAAGCGCTCAAATCCATGAAGGCGCTGGAGCCGTCCCTGAACCAGAAGGTGGCCAAGGTGGTCGCCAACAAGGGGAAGCTAGCCAAGGGGCTCTACATGGCCCCTCCCGGCGACAAGATGCCGCCTCAGCCGCCCGTCCTCGCTCCGCACGTCGAGAAGCTGAAGGAAGTGGCCGGGATGAAGGCCATCCTGCCGTACCTTCAACCTGATGAAGCGGCCAAGCTGCGCGCCCACACCGCCAGCAACTTTGTGAACCTGTTCAGCAGCCTTCCCGACGCCAAGGAGATGGCCTCCGTCGCCTATTCGGGTCGGGCCAAGAAGGGTTGGTACCAGAACAGCGCAGCCGCCTTGCGTGAGGTGTTCGGACCCATCGACGCGCCGCGCTTCACGGCTGTGCTGGCCGCGACCTCCCCCCAGACCAGTGTCGAGAGCAACACGATCAACGCGCTCCGCATCTGGACCAACTGGGACGCCGCCGGTCGCCCGACAGACCCAGCCGCCATCAAGGCCATCGTGGGTCGCAGCGTTCAGGGCAAGAAGGGCGAGGAGAGCGTCCTAGACTCGTGGCTCCCGAACACCATCCGCGCCCTGACGGCGGAAGACCCGGCATCCATGCGGATCAGCGGTCCCAAGGTGAACAGCTTCATGCTGAACCTTCAGGACTACGTGCATGAGGTGACCAACGACGCGTGGCAGGCCACGTACATGGGCATCCCGAAGAACAGCTTCACCAACAGCGCGAAGAAGCGCGAGATCGCGGGCAAGAGCCCGATGTACTCGGCTGCCAACGCCAAGGCCCGTCAGGCCGCTGAAATCCTGTCCAAGCGCACCGGAGAGAAGTGGACCCCGGCTGAGGTGCAGGAGACGATCTGGTCGTGGGCCAAGACCCTGTACGAGCAGCGCTCGTCCGCTGGCGAAGACCGGACCATGAAGCAGATACTGGCCGCTGGCGGGCTGACCCACGAAGCCATCGGCGCGACCCCCGATTTTGAAAAGCTGTTCATCGACGGCGTGTACCGAAACATTCTGGAGCAAGGCGGATATGCCCCCCAAGTCAGAACCCTCGAATCCCTTGTCGCAGGCCGTGCACCAACTGCTGGACTTGCAGGCCTCACGGGCAATGCAGCAGCACCAGAAGGCGCAGGCATTGCTGCAGATGCTTTCACCCGAGACCTCAATAGAGCCGCAGGCCGAATTGAGGGGGTCAGAAATGACAGGCTTGCCGCCGCAGCCCTAGAGGCCGAACAGAAGAAGGCCCTTCAGGCCATGCCGCTGGACCAGCAATTGGCGCAGATGGTCATGCAGAAGGGCAAGGTGAAATTCGCGCCAGAGGGTGAGTCGCCAACTCTGGCAGAACTGACCAACCGTGTGCGCGGCCCCGGCGGCGGCTTCACCTATCAGCCCGTCACCGAGAACCAGCCCACCCACGGCTACGCGGTCGGGGTGAACTCCGAGAAGTACGGTCAGGTGTTCGATGAGGCCGACTTCAATCAGGACCACATCGTGGACTTTGTCCTGAAGAACCGCCAACTGCTGCGCGATCCGGCCTATCACGTCGGCGCGTGGAACGATGATGGAAAGGTCTACCTCGACATCTCTGCCATCGCGAAAACGCCTGAGGAGGCGGTTGCATTGTCAAGGCAGCATGACCAAATAGCATACTATGACCTCAACAAGGGGGTCAGCGTCGATGTCGATAGATCGGCCACGTCAGGAGGACTGAAGAAATGACCAAGCGGAAGAAACCATCGTTCACCACCTCACCCGCGCATGACATTGAATCCATGGAGCGGTTCATCATGAAGATGACGGGCGAGAAGCTGACCCCGGCCAACCGGGCGAAGATCGAAGCGGCGCTTGCCGCTGATTCCCAGAAACAGTAGGCTGGCGGTAACTCTCAGCCTAGGAACTTAGAGCCGGGGGTCACATCCGTTGTGACCCCCTATTTCATGGTCCCGTAGCTTAATGGTAAAGCAGACGACTCTTAATCGTCCGAGTGTAGGTTCAACCCCTACCGGGATCACCATCACGCCAGACGCTGGTTTTCCCTGAACCGCCGGTCATCGGCGCAGAACTCCATCTCCACCTCTCCCGGCTTCCCGATGATGTCGTGGTAGCGCGACTTGGCCACTTTGATGATGGTGGTCTCCTTCGTCTCCCGGTGGACGATCAGCCCTATGTCGGCCTTGTTGTAGAAGTTCGATGACCCGCTGATCTCGTACAGGCTGGGCATCTGGTACTTCCCGTTCACCTTCTGCAAGCTGCGGGGGTGGGCAACGAGGATCAGGTGGACCTGAAAGACCCGCGCGAACCGCTTCAGGGTCTTGATGGCGCGGCCCGTGTACTCGGTCTCGTTCTCGCCCCGGTCGCGCTCATGCTGCAGTTCGTTCCAAGGGTCGATCACGATCACCTTGGCCCCATGCTGCACCACGGCCCCCTCCATGCACGTCAGGAGCCATTCGAGGGTGGGGTCGTCGTCGTCCCCGGCCATGATGAAGACGTGATGTTCATCAATCCACCGGTCGGCTTCAGCCTTCTCCTCAGGGGTCATCTTGCGCGGGAGCATCTCCAGATACCATGAGCGCAGGGCGCGCCTGTGATCGCGCTGCGGAGCCTGTTCAAAGCTGGCCCATGCCACCTTGATCCCGTGCGTCTTCGCGACCCGGCAGCACAGGTCGTTCACGAAGCTGGTCTTCCCGAAGCCGGGCACGCCGGTCACGACCGCCAGATCGCCCAGCCGCATCTTGTAATTGTCCGACAGCAGGCTGAACCCAATGTCGTAGATCGTCTGGGGCGGCAGGGGCGGCAGTTCGGACATCTTGTAGACGCCCTCCACCCGAATGAACTGAGCGCGGTCCACGGTCCTCACGACGCCCTGTGCGCCGTACTCCTGCAGCACCTCGTTCAGGTCTTTGCAGCGCTCCCTGTCGCGCCCCGGCCAGCGGGTCTTGGGGTAGGTCAGGAACTTGCACCGGGTCTTCCCGAACAGCAGGGCCAGTTCGTGCATCAACTGGCTCCCGGCGTCGTCCCCGTCCGTCGCGAGGATCACCTCAGGGACCTTGTCCTTGCGGCACAGGTCCGCAATCTGTCGGAACCACTCGTAGGCCTTGGCGTCCCTGATCTCGGCTTCTGAGCGCGTCCCCGACGAGCCCCCGCAGCCATTGGGCACGGAGATGACCTTCTCGTAGCCAGCGGCCAGAGCCGCCTCGCAATCCATCTCGCCCTCTGTGACGATCAGGGGTCGGCCTTCCAGCGCCGGATCGCGCAGGCAGTCGGTGTTGTAGGCGACAGGGCCCTCGACCCAGCGGGCGGTCCACTTCGGCTCCCCGGAAAACCGGCGGAACTTCTCGCCCGCGACCACCCCCTTGCTCACGAAGGGGATGGCTAGCACTTCACCACCATCTCGACCGGGTTCGACGTTCCACCCCTTGCCCGCGAGGCGCTCCACGTTGAGCCCCCGGCCCTCCAGAACTTCCCATGTCGTCGTCATAGACAGCCTCTCCCCACCCGCAGTGGAAACAATGAATCAGGACGTGATTGCTCTCCACCAACACGCTCAGGCACCGAGCCTTGCGGTTGCGTCTGGTGGGCGAACATTTCGGACATACGCTGTACTGGTTCCCGGCGCGGGATGGATTAAATACCACCCCCAGCGACTGCGCCTTGTCGATGGCCGTGCTCACACGAAGCCGACGCGCTTGACGGCAACGTCCTCCAACCAGACTTCCCAGCGCCCACTAGCCAGCCAGCGGTCTAGGGCGGGCGTGTAGGCCCCATCGTCCCTCTCCACGTCGGGAGACAGCACGTAGCGGTTGATGGCGTCCAGTAGCGCCTGTGGGCCGATCCTGCGGGAGATCATCTTGAACTGCGCCAGCGCCTTGGACTTGGACGACCGCCGCTTCCCGGCGACTGGCCACATGCCCCACGCCTGATCGAAATAGGGTTCCGGGTTGTTGCGGCGGTCGAACGTGTCCGGGAGCAACACTGGCCGCTCCAACTCGTCGGCCATCGCCACAAGGTAGCCCGCCAGCGTCAAACCACCGACTTCTGTGCGCAGCGGGCCTATAGCCTCCCTCAAAGTGTCCATCACTTGCGGATCAATTTTTTCTATAGTAGGCGTCTTCATGCGTATGTTCCTGATACTGCCGCCGGGTCAGACCGGCGGTTTTTTTTATGGGTGAATCTGGCGCACATCGACCATCACGCAGGGCTCGTCGGCGTAGAACTTGGCCACGGTGAACTGTGCCACCTGTGAGTCATCCGCGAACGCGACCTTGTTCAGCCCGTCGAGCACAGCCTTGCCGACGTTGTCCCCGTCAGGCTTCTTGATGTGCCGGATAAGCCCCTCTCGCATGGCCTGTAGGTGCTTCTTCGGCGTGGACTTCGGGATGGGGAAACAGCAGGTCACAGTCACCGACACAGCCCCTTTGATGGGAGCGCCGCCCCGCATGGCCACCTTGGCCGCAAGCGTCACAAGGTTCTCGTAGCTGGCGGTTTGGTCGTCGGTGTAGGTCTGCACGAACTTGCCCATGCGGCGGAACTTGGGCCTCCCCTTGCCCCTAGGGACGCCGGGGATGGTGAACAGAAATTCCGTTAATTCATTCATCGGCCTCTCCATAGATTGTCCCATACTTGCCCTCTGGCATCTTGCGTTTCCGACCGGGCTTCTGCTTGTAACGGTACGCCACAACCTTCTCCATGCCCATCACATCCAAGATGGTGGAGGATGGAGAGCGCGTCCCCCTCAACACGTTGTGTAAAAAGCCGGTGTTGATACCATATCTAGAGCACCACTTGGTCACGCCGCCGACGCGCTTGATCCGCATCTCCAGTAGATGGATAACCCTTTCTCGGTCGAACATCTGGTTCCCCCTTTCGTCGGGGACAGAACGTATGCAGCGCCAAATTTAATATCAAGGTGGAATAAAAACTTGACCTACGCTGAGGGCACCCTACCTTAAGCGTGTCACAGAGGAGACGGCCATGATCAAGTGGGACGGCAACAAGATTGCCGCGCCGGGGATGTACGAGAAGGTGCCCATGGAGGCGTATCACGGAGACCTGTGCATCGGCCCCAGCATCTCGTCTGGCGGGATGCGGACCATGTGGTCCCAGAGCCCCGCGCATTATTTCGTCGGCAGCTACCTGAACCCCGACCGGGTGAACGAGGACAAGCCGCACTTCGCCGTTGGGCGCGCGGCGCACAAGCTGCTGATCGAAGGCCGAGACGGCTTCGACAAGGAGTACGCGATCCGCCCGCAAGAGTGGTCGGACTGGCGCACCGCCGCAGCCAAAGCGTGGCGGGGGGAGCACATCGAACGCGGCTTCACGATTCTGGTCCCGGACGATCTGGTGCAGATCGTGGGCATGTCCAAGTCGCTGGCCGCGCACCCCATGGTCAAGACGGGCATTCTGGATGGGCTGATAGAACGGTCCTTCATCTGGAAGGACGAGGAGACAGGGGTGTGGGTCAAGGCTCGACCCGATGCGCTGCCGTCACCCATCGATCTGGCCGACCTGAAGACGACCGGCTCCGTCGCTGACGACGACGTTCAGCGCTCGCTGACCAACTATAGCTACCACGTTCAGGCGGCTGTCGCGATGGCGGGCGTCGAGGCCGTGACCGGAGCCAAGCCCGAATCGTTCACGCTGGTGTTTGTGGAGAAGGAGGCCCCGTGGGCCGTCCGCGTCATTACCATCATGCCAGAAGACATTGAGCGTGGTCGCCACCAGATGAGGTGGGCTCTGCGGGAGTTCGCCAAATGCGTCGAGACCGGCAACTGGCCGGGGCCTGACCGTGGCGCGACCGACGCTGAGTTCCTGCCCATGAGCCAGTGGGCGCGCAACCGGATCGATGAACGACTGAACATCCTCCTGCCTGAGCAGGAAGCCGAAATCTATGAGAGGAACAAACCCAATGTCTGAACCCACTGGAACCGCCGTAGCGACGGCTGAGGCCACGCCGAACACGTCGGTCGTGATGTACATGGCCGAGAAATACGGAATGCTGCCAGCGGCCTTTGAGGCGACGCTGCGGGCCACTGTCTGCAAGGGCAACGTGACCCGTGAGGAGTTCGCCGCGTTCCTGCTGGTGGCCAAGGAATACGGCCTGAACCCCCTGACCAAGGAACTGTACGCGTTCCCGGCCAAGGGCGGCGGCATCGTCCCCATCGTCTCCATCGACGGCTGGTGCCGCATCGTGAACGACCACCCGGCCTGTGACGGCATTGAGTTCGAAGACCAAGTCGAGGACGGGGAACTGATCTCGGTCACCTGCCGCATGTACCGGAAGGACCGGTCGCGGCCCACCATGGCCACCGAGTACATGGCCGAGTGCAGGATGAACACGGACCCGTGGAAGAAGTGGCCCGCCCGGATGCTGCGGCACAAGGCGCTGATCCAGACCGCGCGCTACGCCTTCGGCTTCTCCGGGATCGTGGACGAAGACGAGTACGAGCGGATGACCAACGTCACCCCGGAGAGAACCAACACGGCGCTGTCAGAGCGGCTGGCCCAGACCGCTGCGTCCACGGAGGGTTTCACCACGGTCTACACGGCGATTGATCCGGCCACCGGGCGCGATGAGACGGTGGTGACCATGGTGGACAGCGTGACCGGGGAGTTCACCGTGGTCGAGACTGAGGAGGCGGTGACCGACGTGGGGGCCGAGTTCGACCCGGAGTACCTGACCGACTGGGCCAACGCGATCATCGGCGCTCTGGACGGCTACAAGTCTGGCGCTGACCTGAAGGAACTGTGGGGTGAGGACGAGATCAAGGCCCGTTTCATGGCCTTGAAGAGCCGTGACGAGGCTGCGGCCAAGCGCCTCCACGCCGCCGTCAATGGCCGCATCAAGGCGCTGGCCCAATGAGCGCGCCGGTCAACGAGGTGAGGGGCGTGATGGATGCTCGTAGAGGTGGTTCGCCATGCATGGTCTTCGTGGGGTTCGACGCGGCGACGGTGAAGATGTGGGACACGCGCGACACCTACCCCATCGTCCTTACCATTGACCAAGCCCGACACATCGCCCGAAGCCTGTACCGGGCCGCGCGTCACGCTGAACGACTGACCATGGGAGAGGGCAAATGAACGGGCGCTGGAGCCACGTCTGCACGGACGGGAACTTGCAGTGGTGCAAATTCGGGGAGCGGTGCGGCATCTGCCTCAAGGAAGAAGATGACAGCCTTGGCCATCACGGCCCGAAGGATCGGGATCGTGCGCGACCCATGACCATCGCAGACACAATCCGCTCTTTGAAGCCGGGGGACCGGGTGAGGGTGACACGGGATCAGACTATCAAGGAAATGCTGTCTGACGTTTGCGCCATGACCGAAGTGGGCCCGTTCATTCAACCAAACGACCCCACCATCACCTCCATTGAAGTGATAGAGCGGCCCTTGGCTGTGGGGGATCGGGTGACTGTGGAGGGTTTTGACGAACAAGGTGTCATCACCGCCATCGGCAAAAATTACTCTTTGGTCGAACTAGACTGTCGGGCCGAGGTTCCCGCCATGCACGATGACCTCCGGAGGGCGTCATGACCCACACAGACCTACCGCCGGGTTTTAGCTCTGCGGGCGATCTCCCGGTCAATGGCCGCGCGGATCAGGTCGGTACGGTCCTCGCCATCGGTCAGCACAGCGTCGATCCGTTCTCGCGTCCCTTCCGTCAACCGGACCAGAACCGTTTCGGCAAATAACTTTGGGCGACCCATTTCGTATATCCGCTATTGACGACACGGCAACGTATAGCGTATATATGTTTCATCGACAAGGGAGATACGGAAATGACCGTCGAAATGGAAAACGCCCTGCATTATCTGGCTTCTGCAATCTATCGCGGCGAAGTCGGCGCGGAATGGGAGGATTGCTGCGACAGTGCCGAGGCTGCGGCTCATCGGCTTCGCTTCCAGTATTACCCCGCTCATGCGCCCATGCGTGATCGTGATTTGGCCCCGCTGCTTTACGCAGAGGCCGCGCGTTATGAGGATATGTAACCATGACTCGCACCCCCGACACCGCCCCTAGCCAGAGCGCGGACCTGATAGCTGATCTCAAAGACGTTGTGTCCGTGTTGCACGGCGAGCGTTTGGTCGTTTCTGCCGATACGGTTGGGCAAGCAATCACCGCCCTCCGCGCAGCAGAGGGCAAAGTTAACACAGTCTGGGACACGATCCGCCATTATCAGGATTGCGCAAAGGCGGCAGAAGCAAGGGAACTTGTTCTGTCTAACGCCCTCCGCGCAGCAGAGGCTGAGAACGCGAGGCTGCGGGAATATCCGACATGGGTCATGGAACAGGAAGAGATCGTCAAGCCGTGGCTCAGCAAGTTCTTCGGGCTTGGGCCGAACCCGAAAGGCCCGACGCACGTTGACCCGCTGCCGATCCACGCCATCTGGGGCTTTTTCGGACGCGCCCGCCGCGCCCTTGGAGGTAGCAATGAAACTTAATCGAACGCGACAGGAATGGGCCGAGATCGAAGGCGATTACAAGCGCGAGACTGGACACGTGCCGATGTGGGCAACTGACCTCGCCACCCTATTTGCCGAGGTAAACCGCCTGACTGCCCAGCTTGCTGAACGGGAGGGGATCGCGCGGGAACTGTTTCGAGCCCTTGATATGGCGTCAAAGGAAATGACGGTGCGCAGAGAAATTTGGCGCGTAGTCAAACCCGCCCTAGCCCGCTTCCACGCTGCGGAGGGTGAGGGGCGCAAGCCGCACGCGCACGTAACCAACAAAGGGACCGTTCTGGAAATACCGGAAGGGGTTGAGTGCCCGTTATGCCGGATAGCCAGCGCCCACGCTGCGAACGGCGACCATGGCTGAGGCATTTATGCTCAACACACGCGGACCAGACGGCGAATGCCAGCACCTGACGCAAACCATATGGCCAGACGGGCGACACCAATGTCACTTCTGCGGAAAACGGTGGGTCGTCATGCCTCCCGATTGGGAGGGGATCGCGCGGGAACTGGCAGCGGCGTTGGCCAATGCTGCCGACGACATTGAGCGTTACGTCGTGGTGCGAGGAAGCGGAGTTGAAGTCTCGCCCGAAGAATGCACCGCACTGTATCGCGCGGTTTTAGCCCGCTTCCGGGCTGCGGAGGATAAGAGCCATGACGCTTAGAGAGAAGATCAACGACACGCTGCTCCAGTTGGGCATGGGCGACATGAGCACCTATGAGGCCGAAGACACGATCCTTGCCGCGATCCGTGAGCACATGACCAGCCCCGAGGCGGTGGAGCGGGGGGCAGCGGCTTATGCCAATTCCACCGGCTACTACGTGCCGTTTCATCGCGGACTGTCGTCAGAAAGTTCTGACGCAATTCGACGGGGCACCCGCGCCGCCATCCTCGTCGCACTGGGGGAAGAATGACTAGGGACGAAGCCGCCCATGTCTGGCGTTAGGAGGCGAGGGGTATGACCCGTGGAAATCCAAGTCTGGGTCGAGCCAGCGTTCATGGTCGGGGTCGCGGTCCGCTCGCGCTGGTGGATCGTGTTCTATCTGGGCTTCGTCGTCATTGGCGTGGGCCTGTAATCGAAGACAAAGACCGGTATGGTCGGCAGCTTCTGATCCTGTGCGCCCGCGAGGACGAGAGCAAAACTGGGAGGCAACCGTGAAGGGCTATTTCAACTTCCGCCACATCATCATGCGCGCTGGCATCCCGTCTACCAACGAGACCAATTGGGCGGTCGGGCACATGCTGGCGTCCATGGCGCAGAAGCGGGGTGTGGAACCCTCACGCATCCTGACCGAGAAGACCGACCCGAACGCCAAGGTCGCCGCGCCGCACTGCATCGCTCACTACCCCATGAATCTCTACGACGACGCTCTGGCGATGGTGCGGAACTGGTGGGGCGAGCGAGAGGCGCAGGGCGATCTGTTCGACCGCACGTAGGCCCCACAGATGACCCGTGAGGCCGTTCCGGCCACTCCGCGTAGGGCAATGACCCCCAAGCGCCGTTTGGCCGTCCTGACGCGCTCTGGGCTCTGCTGTGCGCATCCCGGATGCATCATGTGTCAGGGGCTGGAGATCGACCACATCATCCCCTTGGAGTTGGGCGGGTCGGACGATGAAGATAACCTTCAGGCCCTCTGCTACGCGCACCACAAGGCCAAGACGAAGGAAGACATCAAGCGCATCGCCAAGGCGAGGCGGCTCAGAAACAAGAAACCCCCCGACCCGAACCGGCTTGGCCAGATCAGGTCGAGGGGCTTCGACAAGTCAGTCAAAAGGAAGTTCAACGGTCAGGTAGTGCGTCGGAACGCTCGACCAGATCGTCAAGATACTCAATAGCATCTGCCAGCATGTTGATGCGGTCGATGATCTTCTCGCTACGGGAAACCCGGTCGAGAAACATGCGTTCCAGTTCAAGGCGGATGGAGGGCGAAGACCGGAACTTGGACGTGTCCTGTTTGTCGTCACTCCAGAAGCGAACGCGCTGCTCCTGAATGCCAAGAGCAGCCGCCGCCGCAGCCACATACTTCACTCCCCACAGCGCGGTGCAGATAGCCCGGAACTCCGCTGCGTTCAGTCCGCGATCTGGGGTATTGGTCATGGCGTCTCCTTCACATACTCAGTGATCCACACCTCAGCCTGAGACAGCGCCTCGCGTTTGATGCGGAAAGTTTCTTCCAGCGTGGGGTTCCAGCGGGCCTTTGCCTGCCACAAGGCATGCTGGCCACCAAGGCGAACAACATCCACCGCAGCGCTGGGTGTAGCAACATTCGTGGGCCTTACCACGTATTTTCCCTCACCCTTTCCGCCGCTCTTGTTGGCTGCCACCTTCACAGGCGGCTCAGGAGGCACCCACGCGGCTTCCTCCTGCTTCTCCTCAGCCGCCTCCCACCCAGCAGCGAGCCACTGCTCACTGGGCGGCTCTGGGGGCCTGACGCCAGTGACGGAAGACAACACCTTGATCAGGTGCGCCACTTCCGCCTCAGCCAGCGTGTGGAAAGTGAAGGCTGCATTATCAGCCCCCACATTGGACGCCACCAGTTCGGCCCTCAGAAGGTGGGCCAAGTTCTCCGCATGCCCGATCAGGGCGTGTATCGCGGGGTTTGTCATATCGATCTCCAGTGCGCTCTCTGCGCGTTGTGGCCCTATTGGCCGGTGGAAACTTCAGGCTCCCATTCTTCACCGACCCACACCTCAGGCGTGATCGGCGCGACCCACCTGATCTTCAGGTCAGTCATGAACGTCTGAGGTGACACGCTGTCTCCCTCGTCGTTGGTCCCCAGCACCAGCGCCTTCCCGGCGAGCGGGGTCGGGTAGTCCCCGATCAGGAAGAACGCTTGGTCGCCCTTGAGCAGTCCCTCGTCATCGACGTAGGCGCAGTCCTGATTTTCTCTGGTGAAGCGGCACAGATCGAAGCAGTCAGCCCCGATGTGGCCGTAGATCGACTGGTAGTTGCCGTCCCAGTCCACCTTGGTGACCATTCTCTTAAACGGATCAATCACGTAACCGAACATCTTCATCTCCTTTGCGCTCAACAGCGCGGTTTCGGCCCCATGGCCAATAAAAAACGACAATGCCTCTCAATAGGACGCTGCCACTGACGAAGAGGGAGATCATGCCAAACCACTTGATGATCTCCCACAACATCATTCCGGCTCCGTCAGAGACAGGGCCTCATCCGCTTCGTCGCCTAGGGCGGACAGCAGATTGCCCAGCAGCACTCTGTACGCTGGGCTGTCCTTGTCTATCCCCTTCAGGAGATCGACCCGTGGGCTGACCCCACGCGGGGGCAGAAACAGGCCAGTGACCTCCTCTGCCTCAGCGTAGGGTCCATGCCCCGGTTCATCATCCCGGTCTCTCTGACCGGGGTACCATGTGCCTTCGACTTCGATCTCAAGTTCCGCGAAGACGCTGGCGTAGGTAGGGTAGGATCGCATCAGAACCTCCATAGTGCGACGAGGCTCACACCCAGCAGGCAGACCGCCACAAGCGCGACGATCTCCATGGCAGGCCAGAACCAGTTGACAGGACGACGCCTGCCCTCAGCCACCATGCGGTAGGCCAAGGGCAGGTCGTCCGGCTCGCGCCTCAGGGGCGCAATGTTGATGATGCGCTTCAATCGTGTTCCTCCCCCACACCGGACTTCGGGTGGTTGGGCAGGCTAGCCACCACGTTCAGGAAGGCCAGCACCTGTTCAGGCGTCTGCCACCCTTCGACGTGGGTCTGGGCGTCAGGGCCGATGTCTGGCTTCTTGTCCACGAAGCTGTACCAAGTGTCGTCTTCGTGGAAGGCGGCGATCTCAGCCGTGTGCGACTTGCCCAGAGGCTTCTCGTAGTCCCGGCTGTCGTAGTGCTCGCAGTAGTTGCCCGCCCCGAACTGGACCGACGCGGTCCAGCCGTTGGGGAACGTGATGTGGAACCCGCTGCCACCGGCAGAAAGCCCCCTCTGGCAGACAGCGAACCCCGGTTGGGAAAATTCAGGATTGCGGTTCATTGGAGCCTCCTCTGTAGTGTTGGATCAGGTCGGCCTCGTACCGGTCCAGAGACGCCTTCACGGGCGGCTCCAGCGCGATCTCATTGGCCACGACGCGTCGGTCCTCGTAGTGGTGATAGGTCCGAAGCCAGATGTGGTACCCATCGAACGATGCGTAGACCGCATCTCCGATGTACCGTTCCGGGAAGCGGGGGGTCTCAGTCACTGTGCTCATCAGCACCTCCTGTAATGGCCCCTGTGGGCCGTTGGTCCGCATGAAGCGGCTAGACCGGGCGGAACAGGTCCACCCGGTCAGGTCGCGCCGTGCTAGATGCCCAGACGACGGGCGATCACCTGAGCATAGGTCTCGCGACCCCTCAAGCGACGCCACAGGTCACTCAGCAGTCTCATGGGTGGCCTCCTTCCAGTGCTCTTTGCCCGTGATGCGCTCGTAGTCCTTCATCACGTCCACATTGATGCCCCAGCCGCTGTCCAGCAGCCCCCAGTAGCCCTTCTTCAACGCCCACTTCTCAAGGAAGTCGGTGTCGAAGGGGACGCCGAGGTAGAGGCAGTTCTCCGGGTCGTTCCAAGTGGGGTCGAGCACATGCCCGTCCCACTCGACCCACGCGTGGTGGATGGGGATGCCAAGGTCCAAGCGGACAGCGTATCCCTCCCGGTACTCGTAGCCCTCATGGATGGCCAACCGACCGGCGTTGGAGAAGCACTCCTTCGCGGTCATCCGCTGGATCGGGCAACCATCCATGCCGGTGGCTTGCCCACGCTTCTCAAGGCCAGCGTGGCGCAGCACGAACGCCTCCATGCGATAGGGCCACAGGGGGTTGTTCACCCCCAGCCCAGACCGCTCGTAGACATCGCGCCACACCTTCTGTTGCTGCTCCAGAGCCTCCCGGAGCGTGACCGTCTCTGATGCGAACGTCATTGACGGCCCTCCGCTTTGGCAATGGCGTCGCGAGCGGGCTTGAAGTACCCGCCCACAGCCTCAGCCGGGTCGATGCCGATCTCGCGAGCGGCGTAGTCGATCAGGCCCTTGAGCGCCTCCAGAAGCTCTGGAGCGGCGGCGATCAGGTGACCATTCCGGGCTGATGTCACGCAGACCGAGATGGGGTGACCTGACGGGGTCTTGCCATAGACCCGGCTATATTCGGGCGTGAACGTCCACGGCCCGGATGTGGGGTTGGTCATAGCTCTCTCCTTGTGAGTTGCGCCCTGTGGCGCGGTTACCAGCTGGCCTCGTAGTAGACCTCGCGCATTTCGATCTGGTCGGTGGGCGGGGGAGCCTCCAGCCAGTCGATAGCGGCACTCAACGTCTTGATGTCGTATTCGAGTTGCCGCTCGTACCACTCGTCCTCAGGCGTGGCGCTGGTGCCGAAGAAGAAGCCTGAGGTGTGTGGCAGGGTCCGTTCGATGACCGCGTCCCTGATCTGTCTCAGGTTGTCCGCAGTCAGGCCAACGGGCCTGCAGTCGTCCTTCCCGTCAACCGCGAAGTTCTGGACGATGTAGCCGTGGAGGTTCGGGTGTTTGCGCCAGTACCCCATGTCCAGTTCGAACCCGATGACCCGGAAGCCGTCTTGTTCGGGGGGTGGGGTGTCGGGGAAATCGCGGTGCCTGAAGACGTGCTTCTTGCCGCGCAGATACATATCAAGTCCCATGTGTCTCTCCTTTGAGAGGTTAAGGGACGGAGCCTATCTCCGTCGCTGAAGGTGGAGCCGCTGTGGCACCCACTTGTAGAGCAGCGCAGCCCCGTGGACGAGGTGCGCCAGTAGTATCGACGCCAGTGTGACCGACAACCACCCCAGCGTCGCGATCCCTGTGAGGAAGATCAACTTAGCCAGCCATTCCATAACAGCCTCCGTCAGTACGCCGCTGATGGCGCACTTCGACATATAGTGCTTCAAAAGCCAAGCGCCATTGCGCGTGGCGGGTTGAACGCTAGGCGTCCATCATCGGGGCGGGGAGATCGCTCCCCCCGCCCTCCTGTGGTCGTCTATCAGGCCGCAGCCTTTATGGCCTCCATCTCCTGCGCCAGCGTCCAGAGCGCACGGTTCAGCGCGCGATCCTGATCGATGTTGCGGACCTCACCGACGCGCCGGAACTGGCGGCGACGGTTGTCGTTAGCAGGGATGACGTAGCCCTGACCGCCCCGGATGATGCCTTCCTGCACCCGGTTGAACGTGCGCCACAGGTCGTTGCCCTGATCCGCAGACCGACGAGCGGTCAGCAAAGCAGAGGCATCGATGGGCGACCGGTCGGTGTTCGTTTCAGCATCAGGCGTCCACCGGAGTTGAGCCGCAGCCCTAGCGAACGCAAGCTGTTCGCGGGATGACAGTTCAGTCCCGGCCATCTGGTTGGCGCTGTCGATCAGTTCAGGGAACTCACCGATGACCCGGTAGGCAGCGTCGATCACGCCGTCCACCACGTCACCCTTGTGGGCCACCTTGAAGTGCTCGAAAATGTCACCAGCCATCAGGCCGTTGGTGCAGATGAACCGGAAAGCGCCAGCGCTGAACTGATAGGACGAAGTCCCATCATGGCTGTTCAGCATGACGATCTCGGGCACGATCAGGTCGCCGTGCCGACCCACCTGAACCGCATTCTGGCTCGCATGGCGAAGCCGGATGAGGTGCTTGGTGAACTGGCGCTTGACCGGATCACGCGACCCACCCTGACGCACCTCAAACGGCCTGAACCCCTCACGGATCAGCCCCTGCAGCACTTCGCTGGTGGGGATGTACGTGTAGCGCTCAGACCGGCTGGAATGCGCCTCCTCAGCGACCACGGATGGCGTGAGGCGGGCAATGTCGTCCAGCGGGATGCCCTCAGACCCGTTCGCACGGATGATGACGGAGCCCGCGCCGAAACGAGCGGTCTTGATTTGGGAATGCATGTTCATGTCTCTCTCTCCAGAGGTGCGACAAAGTGTCGCGATGCTGACAGCCTCGTCAGGCAGGGCCTCACCCTGCGACCATCGGGGGCGCGTGGCCCCCTAGGTTTCGGCTTACTTGATCAGTCGGCTGGCCACGTCCAGCGCGCTGTTGATGGTCTCGTCGGTCGTGCTGGCGTTGAGCGCAGCCCGAGCCGCCTTGACCAAGGTCAGGGCGTCGCGGATGGCGATCAGTTCGTCCTGCGAGAAGTTGAGCGACGTTTCGTCGTCCTTGAGCAGTTCCCGCAGTTCGTCCTTGTCGCTGTCCATCAGGTTGTCCACCAGATCGGACATGTCCACGTTGGACGAGATGTACGAGCAGATGCTGCCATCATCGATGGCCTCCAGCACACTGTATTCCCAATTGGTGGCAACCCAGTACACGACCACGTCGCTGTCCAGTTCGTTGAGCAGATCGTCGCTGTCCACTTCGTTGATGATGTCCGACAGGCTGCAAGCCTCAATCACGTCGGACAGGGAAACGGTGGCGTTCACTTCGATGTTCATTGCAATCTCTCCTGAGTGCGCCCTGTGGCGCGTTGACTGATGGTCTCATCAGTGTGCGCCTAACGCACAGACGGGCGCTTGCGCGGCCCGTTTCGACCTTAGTTGGCGTCCTCCAGTTCCGGCAGCTTCTCCCGCCGGGAGGGTTCGATCTCCCCCTTGTGCACGGCGAGCGTGATCTGCTCCTGATTGTCAGCGGCCCGCACGTAGGTGTAGCCGCCCGACTTCAGGCCACGCTGCTCGTACTGGCTGTCATAGTCCTGACTGACCTGAACCGCCTTGGCGAGCAGCGAGACCAGCTTAGTCGCGTCGTCGATGGGCAGCAGATACCGGTCATAACCGATGGTGACGATTGCTTGGGTCATTCTGGTCTCTCCTGTTGAAAGTCATCTGTGAGGTGGCCTCATCAGCACCCGCCTGACGGGTGAACCGGGGGGTGGAACCCCCGGTTTCGGCCTGAGTACGTCTACTCGGCGGTGCGCCAGCGGCGCATTCCTGTTCGACTTCAACCATACAACATCTCGTAAGCCGCCAGCACATCCAGAGGCTCGACCTGATGGTCACTCGCCAGACGGCGAGCGGCATCGATCAGGTCCTGCCCGCTGCTGACCAGATCAGCGACCCGGTCAGCGGCCATGGCGACAATCGCGTCATAGGCTTGGGAGTAAACCGACATCTTCATCTCCTGTGAGATTCTCTGCGAGTATGGTCTCGTCAGCAGCCGCCTAACGGCTGGACGGGGGCGCACCCCCGTTTCGACCTAGTGTCCAGTGAAGCCCTCCATGAAGCCCTTGAACACCCGCCCGACATCGGTGGGTGACCACCCGTAGTCGGAGATGAGTTCCTCAGGGCTGTTCCCCCAAACCAGTTGAACCGATCCGGCGCTCACGCACTCCGACCGGACGTTGATGGCGTCCATGCCGGTGTTGCCCAGCGCCTCCCACACGTCCTTGAACGAGGTGGAGCCCCTGATGGCAGCGTCGTCACCGCCGTCGTAGACGGTCAGTTCGTACCCTTGGGCGAGAAGGGCCTTGACCAGTTTCCGCGCAACCGTGCGCTCTTTGGCGTCAAAACCTTCGTACATTGTTCCGTCTCCTGATGAGTGCGGACCCTTGTGGTCCCTGCAGCACCCGGCGCGAACCAGATGCTGAAGGGACAACAAGCACCCCCCGGTCTGAATGCTCCCTATGGAACGCCAGCCGGGGGGTACCCGATGTTTCAGGATTGAGAATGAATGCAATTTTCCCAGAGAGGGTCCGCCCGAGCAGCCGCTGTCGCAACCGTGTAGTGAGTATGCCATCGGTGCCGCCACTGCCTCGCGTGGCTCGCGTGTACCTGTGTCTACCCCAACGCCTAAGCGTCAGGCCCGTCATCCTGTCACACCGTATGGCTCAGTCGCGACGAAGCCGTCCCGAACTTGCCTCTCTCCCCCCACATCTCGGTAGGATCGCAGCGCGATCCAGACTGTGTGTACTCACCGTAGCGTTCGATCCCGTGACGCCGTCATCCGACGCTGCCCGTAGACCCTGCTCCTGAGGGGCCTCTTGTTTCGCCTCAACCTTGATCCCCCTGACTTGATGGGGAGGTGGGCCGGGAGGCTAGGCCCCCCCGGTCAGATCGGGTTGCCCCGTCCGACCAGCTACAGATAGGTGCTGCCTTGAGCGTATCAACCCCCCTCAAACATTTTTCGCACTTTTTTTGCGCGGCCCCTTGCCAGCCCTACAGACCCTCCAGCCCCCTGCCCACCGCCTCCCGGAGACAGCGCGACCCCCCTTGAACACCAGCCCCAACAGACCACCTATCAGGAGAACCACAGAGAGCCCCGCAGGGCCGCATCAGGCACAGAGAAGGCTGGGACACCAGACCACCCACAGAAGCCCGCCAGCGGCCAGCCAGCCAATACAGGCAGGCAAGGCGAAAGACGAGGTGGTGACGAGGCAGCCTGTTCGTTTCCGACCGCCTCGAAAAAAGTTGCGACCCACCCCTTGCGCCTTGAGCGTAGCGCCCCCATCTCTGGGTCTCGGAGGCGACAACGCCTTACGAGCCCTGCTGTTGAGCCACCCTAGCCGGTCAGCCGACAGCGCCCCCGACGCGGACCGGATTGAGGTCCAAGGGGATGGAAGGGTTCCTAGGCGACCGTCCGAGAATGGCCTGCAGCACCCGTCCTAGGCGGGCCAGCGGGGTCATGCCTGAAGCCCCTGAGCTACCCGGATACCGTATGCCCGTAGTCCGTCCCCCACATTCTCCCGTCCTCAGGGGCGCGGGAGAGGGGGAAGGGAAGGAAGGCCAGAAAGGCCCGAAAAGCAGCCCACCGGTTGCAGATAGCAAAACGTGGGTCTGCCCAAACAGGGGGTTGATACCACCTTGGGGTTGAGTAGAGGCCCCTACAGCCCCCTATGGCCCCCCTCAGGGGTGGGATGTGAGGCCGTCAGGCCCCGGTGCCCCCATGGGATTCCCTGAGCGCGACCACCCTTTGTGGACGGAGTTTGCGAAAAGTTGAGGGACCACCTCCCGCACTCCCCAAAAAAAAATTGGAAGTCTACCTTGACCATTGGATGGGGGTAGATACTTAATGGCTCTTCACCTTTTTGGAGATGAGAGATGGCTGTTCGTGGAAAGTCTGGGGTCGAGGATATGGCGGTTGGAGAGGTGGAGGGCCTCCCGGAGGCGGATGCGGGAGCGGAGAAGGCGCAGAGCGCGCTTGATGCGGCTGACGCGGCGCTGGCGGATGGAAATGGGGGTGCTGAGCCTGAGGCGTCGTACACGCTGGGGATGGGGTTCGTGAGGTCTGACCCGATCACGGTTGAGACGCTGCTGGACTGGGGGTACGTCGGTGCACATGAGGCGCGGGACTTCAGGTGTGTGCTGGGTCGGAACGCGGTGGACGCGACGCAGAAGTGTCTGGGGATTGATTGCATGGCGTGGCGGGAAGGGCCGCGCGCTGAAGATGCGAACACCCGTGAGTACGGGTTCTGCGGGCTGGTGGGTCGGCCATGAGCGACATCCCTTTGGACCTCAGGGTTGGAGAGAGCGTGGTGGTCAAGGGCCACAACAGGCAGAGCATCCGCCGCGCGGTGTTTGATGCCCAGAAGAGGTACTGGCGTCTCACGGGAGTGGAGATGGTGCTGGTGTCGGAACGGTGCCCCGAAGGGCACATTGTCAGGAGGACAGCATGAGACCGATCACGACGGAAGAACATGGCGCGGTGAAGCCATGAGCCTCCTGCTCGTCATCGCGCAGGGCGCTCTGTTCATGGTCGCGGTCTCAGCGCTCGCTGCGGCCCTGACCGTGTGGTGCCTTGCCCTGATCCACGTCACCGAGTGGCTCGCGAAGAAGTGGGGGTTCATGTGACAGCCCAGTTCAACGAGGAAGACCTCCGCGCCGAAGAGCAGGCCAAGGTCGAACGGGAGCGCCGGGAACGGCTCTTTTGGACCTACGAGGCCGCGCTGATCGCCATTGCCAACGGGCACGAAAGGCCCGTCGAACTGGCGATCAAGATACTGACGGGGGCTCCATGAGCTACTCTGCCGAGAGACACCGCCTGACGCGCTATCTGGCGCGGGGCGGGGCCGTGCGAAGGGAGGACTGCGGAGGTGCCGTGGGCATTGTCTGGGCGCGTGTGTCGCGCACCGGGGTGTTCTACAACAAGCTGGCCGGGGATCGACTGGTCAAGCGAAGATGGTTCACCCTCGACGGAGAGAAGTTCTTCCTCATTCAGGACCATGCTGATGCATGGCGGGCCGAGAAGGTGGCGAAACCCGAAAATGACATGCCCGCATTGCGAAGAGCTAAAGGAACGGATCGCGTGGCTTGAGGCGGAACTCGGTGTACAGACGAACCAGACCCAAATCCGCGTGATGTGCTCCACCTTCGCCATGACACAGACAGAGGCTTGGTACGCTCTGGTCCTGTGGAAGGCGAAGGGCCGGACGGTGGATCGCTTCTGGCTTCTGGACAACCGACCCACCTTGGAGCGGAACGAGGACGGAGATCACCTCAACGTCCTGCGCGTCTACATGTCCAAGCTGAGAACCCTGCTTGGACCCTACGTGAAATCCGACTGGGGAAAGGGGTACTTCCTGACCCCGGAAGGCATAGAACTGATCGACAAGACCCTGTCTGAGGGGTTGCAAGGAGAGAACCATGCCAATCGAAGTGGAAGGCGTCACGACAAAGGCGTCACCTAAGGCCCCACAGGTGCCCGTACAGCCGCCTGAGCCCGCGAAGCGTCCCACCGCTCAGGATGTCTGGGAATTGCGCTACAGGGCGCTCTCTGCGGCCCTGATGGGCAACCATGTGAACTTCAATGCAGAACAGGTCGTGGCCCGCGCTCAGGTGTTCGAATCCTACCTCCTCTCGGGTGGTCCGAACCCGGTTGAGATGCAGCCCACCGTGACGGAGCAGATCGCCCAGCAATTTTCCCGCTTGACAGGGTCGTTGGACGGAAATCCCGTTTAGTGCTAGTGTCCTGCCACATCACGGAGGACCACATGCCAGCAGGACATGCGAGAGGTGGATACGCGCGGCACACTCGCAAGCTGCGCGCGAAGAACAGAAAGTAGGTCACCATGGGACGTGGTGGACGAGGTATGGCACTGCGGCGTCTTGGGAAGTCCAAGATGACGCGCAAGATGGCCCGGAAGGGCTGAACAGGAGAACAAAATGGCTGGTGGAAAAGCAGGAACCCCGAGTGGGCGAAGCGTCGGTTCCCGTGGAGGCAAGTCGCGCTCCATGAGCCGGAAGCGCTAGGAGGCCAACATGGCTGGTAGAGGTGGAGCCCCCTCGGGCCGCTCCGGTACGTCTCACGGGGCAAATGCGCCCGGTCGGTCCTCGCGTCGCAGGCGCAGGAAGTAAGTCACCACACCCTTCGCCCCCAAGGGTCACTATTCAACCCCCTAGCCCTTGGAGGCAATCATGGCCGCTCCGCCTATCACTGGTTCTCTCACTACCGCCTACACGACTGCCGCCACCGGCATCTCGTCGTCCTTCCTGCCGCAGATCGCGCCGTCCACCACCGCAGCCGTGGTCAGCGTCCCGATCAACTTCAACGTCACCCTCGACACCCTGACCGGCTCGTTCGTCGGCACCGCCATCATCCAGAAGTCCACCGATGGTGTGCACTGGGGCGCTGCCGTGTTCCCCGGCCAGACGGCGGGTAACACCACCGCCTTCTCCGGTACCTCCTTCGGTCTGTCGATCTCCCTGTCCGAGACCCAGTCGGGTACGCAGTACCGCGTGATCGTGTCTGCCTACACCTCTGGCACCCTGTACTACCAGTTCGGCCAGTAAGAACTCCTCCCCGGAGACTCTGCCCAGTCGCAGAGCGAAAGCCCCTCGACCCACGTCGGGGGGTTTTCTTTTGCGTGAAGCGCCCCGATTAGCCTCCAGAGGAAATCCGGGGCCAGTTTCAGGGGTATAAATTACCCCTATACAAATCCCCAAAATCAGTGGATTCATGCTTTGGACTGTCCCCAAAGTGGACCATTTTTGGTCCACCAAGTGGACTACTTTGGGTGGGGCACATGCCTGATGTTGTCCTGAACTGCGGCCAGTCCGTCTTCGTGGACGACGAGGACTACGAGTTTGTGCTCGCGAACCCGTGGTTCGTGCGTCGAAGAGCCGACCGGTCGATCAGGATCGCGCGGGACGAGTACGCGGGAAGTCGGGTCTTCCGCATTTTCCTGCACCGGGCTATCGCCCTTCGGATGAGACCTGAACTGAAGCCTTATGTGGCCGAACTGTCAGTGAAGGCCCGCAATGGAGACTACACCGATGTCAGGCGAGTCAATCTGGAAGTCGCTCTTAAAAAGAACCGATCCGGTAGCCCAACCTCAAAGCCAACCGGCACCTACCGTCGTGGCCCCAAACGGAACATCACCCATGGAACCATCGCCCAGTCAGACATTCCCACCCACACCTCCCCCCTCTGGAGCGGAGGTGTCGTCAGGACCAGAACTGCCAAATACGCAGGCGGACAGCGGCGCTACGTCACCCTCTACTCTCGAAGAATCGTTGTTGAACATGATGGACGAGGCGGTCCTGAAGTTTGCGGCGGTGATGTCGGATCACTCGACGCTCAGGGTTGGTGTGGGCGAGAACCAGCGCGAGGTGATGAAGTACTCCTTCGCGGAGAAGATGAAGGCCGCTGAGTTCGTCCGGGACTGGGTGAGCCGCCGCCGGAAGCTGGTGCCGACAGCCACGTCGGAGGACGACGCCCCCAACATCAGTGAACTGCGCAAGGCGATCCGCGAGGAGACGCTGGCGACACTGGAGCGGGAGCGGGTGCTGCGCGCTCCCCCGAAGAAACACGGTCGCCCCACCAAGGAGGAGGCCGCGAACCGCAAGGCGGTGGCCGAGGCCGCTGTCGAAGCCACGGAGGTTTACCAGCTTCTGGATGACGCCGCCGCCGGGTTCGAAGACGACGGCCAACTCCAGCGCGCACTGCGAGGCGAGTGATGGCGCACATCATCTTCTGGCTTGAGGTCAACATCGTGAACAACCGGAAGACCCGGTTGAGGGCAGACCGGATCATCGAACTACGGGATGACTGGGTCAGCGAGGGCAAGGGCAAGCCAAAGAAGCCCATCGTCCGCATCATCATGGAGGGTGGGACCAATGTCGTGGCCGAAGGAGAAACGATGGAAGACCTGTGGGACCGTCTCAAGGTGGCCCTGCAGCAGCCCTTCCAGAATTGTCCTGCCCCAGAGCGGGCCTTTGTCGAGCCAGAGGAAGATGACGTTTGAGGAGGCCGTCGAGGCCCTCTGGGAGGGGAAGGTCATCAGAAGGGCGGGATGGGAAGACCCGGACCGCTTCTGTTACCTGACCCTGCAAACCCAAGACGAGGGCGTCTGCCTCTACACCGCGAACGTCTCTGCCGAAGATAGCGACCAGAACGACTGGTACATCTGGGGGTACGTGCATTGAAAGCTTACATCGAACTGGTCACCAAGGGCGCTCGCCGCGCCATTGTGGACATCGCTTCCATCAAGGCCATCTTCACGGCTGCGGGTCAGGACATCGGCACCATGGCGTCCCCTGACGAGCCGCTGACCATCCTGTTGAACGACGGCACCGAGTTTGAGGTCTTCGGCATCAGCGCAGAAGCCATCATGCAGCAGCTACAGGCCTATGGGAGGATCGACGGATGTCTGTGGCTCCCCAGATGAGCGACCGGGTCAATCTCGACACGACCCCTAGCTGGCTGCCCGCGTTCCGCATCTTCCTGTCCAAGGTGAAGATCGCGTCGAAGGAGATGAAGGAGCCGGGTCCGATCACGCTCTACCGGGCTCAGGAGATGTTCCTGTCCGAGATGGCAGAGGGCATCCGTGAGGGAACGCGCCACTTCGTGATCCTGAAGGCTCGTCAGCTTGGCATGTCCACCGTCATGCTCGTTCTCGACCTGTTCTGGCTCTACATGAACCCCGGCCTTCAGGGGGCCATGATCGCGGACACCGCCGACAACCGCGAGAACTTCCGAAAGCAGATGGGCGACATCATCGAAACTCTGCCCAAGGGTTGGCGCATCCCCATCGTGGCCCACAACCGGAACGAACTGCGCCTCGCGAACGGGTCGGTCCTCCAGTACATGAGCGCGGGCAAGGGCCGGAACTCCGGTCTGGGCCGGTCCCGCGCGCTCAACTTCGTCCACGCCACGGAAATCTCGTCGTGGGGCGACCAGAAGGGCATCGACAGCCTCATGGCCGCTCTGGCGCAGGAGAACCCGAACCGGCTCTACATCTTCGAAAGCACGGCGCTGGGCTTCAACGTGTTCCACGACATGTGGAACGAGGCCAAGGAGAGCCACCCGACCCAGAAGGCGATCTTCATCGGCTGGTGGGCCAAGGACATCTACCGCTTCGTGGAGGGCTCGCCCGAGTACGAACGCTGGTGGGGGGTGTACCCCAAGCTGACGGAAGCCGAAGCCGAGACCGCGACCATGGTCAAGGAAGCCTACGACTGGACCATCACGTCCGAACAGTGGGCGTGGTACCGCGAGAAGGCGGACAAGCGCTCCCGCGAGAGCCTTCAGGAAGAGTTCCCCTCGACCGAGGAGGAGGCCTTCGTGGCGTCCGGGCACAGCTTCTTCAACAAGGAGAAGCTGAACCAAGACCTGATGTTCATCCACCACAACCGGCCCACCTTCCGGGGGATGAACTACGATCTGGGCGAGAACTTCCTGTCCATGAAGGTGGAGGAAGCAACCGACATCGACGGGCTGGACCTGAGGGTGTGGGAGCCGCCGAAGAAGAACGGGGTCTACGTGATCGGGGTGGACCCGGCCTACGGGCGAGGCGGGGACGCCGACCGGTCTGTCATCAGCGTCTGGAGATGCTTCTCCGACAAGGTCATACAGGTGGCTGAATATGCGACCGAAAAGCCCGAAACACGCCAAGTGGCGTGGGTCATGTGCCACCTCGCTTCCGAGTACCGAGACTGCATCATCAACCTCGAAATCAACGGTCCGGGTGGGCAGATCATGCAGGAACTCACCTCGCTGAAGCAGCATCTCCAGTGGGGCCACCTGAAGGACACGGCGCAATCCCTGAAGACGGAGGACTGCCTCGACGGGGCCAAGTGGTTCCTCTGGCACCGGCCCGACAGCATGGGCAAGGGCTACGCCTACAACTGGTCCACGACCTTCAACAACAAGATGCTCCTGTTCAACAAGTACCGCGATTGCTACTCGACCGAACAGGCCATCGTCCGCTCTCTCCATCTGCTGGAAGAGATGCTGACCCTGAAGCAGGACGGGGACCACATCGGCGCGTCCGGGAGGAACCACGACGACCGGGTGTTCGCTGCCGGTCTTGCGGTGTACGCTTGGGACCAATGGCGTCGTGTCGGGATGATGGCCGAGAACCGGAGCTACGAGCGTGAGATGGCCGAGCAGAACCGGATCGAATCGACCAGCACCGACCACGTCATGGGTCACATCATTCCGAACTTCCTTGCAGCACAGGCTGCGAAGCGCCGTCAGGCGTATCTCGACTCACTGGACGACTGAGGAGCCCATGGCGCGCTTGAAGTACGGCACCTACTACTGCGACGAGTGCGACCTGACGTTCAAGTCGTTCCGGGAGGCAGATGGCCCTCTGCCCGACTGCCCGATCTGCGTACCCGACACGACGCCGTTTGAGGCCAAGGCCCCGGCCATCATCGGGATCAAGGCCAAGGCCATCGACATCGCGCAGAAAATCGCTGAGGAGAGCTTCGGCCTCACCGACATGAACGACAACAACCGCCCCGGCGACCTGATCGTGAAGAACCCGGCACCGATCCAGACGGCTGAGAGCGAGCAGATCACGCGCGAGATGATGGCCTACACGAACGCCACCCCGGAGCAGGCCCCGCATCTGCAGGACTACGTGAAGAACTTCTTCGGGGCGGCGCAGAACTTGCCGTCCGCCGATCCGCAGGCCGTCATCAGCGGCGCGGCCCCGGCTGCGGCAGAGGCGCGGTCCATGGGGAAAGACCCCATTTCGATCCTGCAGAGCAAACAGGTGCAAAACCGTGGTATTAACAATCTCACCGTGGTCGCCAGAGACGATATGAAGCGATGAAACTCCCTTCCAGACACATCGGGCCGTGGGTCAAGGAAATCATCACGGAGTGCACCGTCAGCCGTGAATCTCGACGCAATGCGGGCCGGTTCTGGCAGAACCTCTACTACAACGGTGCGGCTGGGGGACAGGCCCGCGACAACATGTGCTACTCCCATGTGGACAAGCTGTCGTCGTATCTGTTCAGCCCAGCAGATGTGCGGTTCGACTGCACCTTCGAAGTGGACGAGACGCCGCGCTGGTTCGGCGCTGCCGACATCACGTCTCGCCACCTGACGCGCGAGTTCCGCCGCTCCCGCTGCGGCCTGACGTTCGCTCAGGGCGTGGACATGGCTCTGGTGAAGGGCTCTGCCATCCTGAAGCTGACGTGGGGCTCAAAAGGGTACCATCCCCACCTGATCCGCCCGGAAATGTTCGGGGTGCTCCGCGAGGACGTGGAGGACTTGGACGAACAGGACGCGTTCGTCTGCTCCTACTACCTGACCCCCGCTCAGTTTGAGCGGATGATGGAAGGCCACCCGAAGGCGGCAGCCATCGTGGAGGAGGTGACGGAAACGAAGGTCTCTCTCCAGAGGGAGGACTACGAGCAGGACTACTTCCACGAAATCGTGGTCGGGGGCACCCAGCCGATCAGCTACACGACCGCGAACAACCAGCGCGGCGCAGTCAGCTTCACGGGTGCTCCACAGGCCCAGCTTTCGCCTCAGGTCGCGGAGCGCCTGCTGCGCGTGGACGAGTGCTGGATCATGAACGATGAGGCCCGAGAGGGTCAGGGCGACTGGACCACGATCCGCATGGTGGGCGACACCGTCATCGATGGCGAGTACCGCTACCAGAACCTCTGCGACATCCCCGGCCAGAACCCGTTCATCAAGATTTGCGCCAACGAGACCCCCGGCTACTTCTGGGGTCGTTCGGAACTGGCCACTGTGTGCCAGCCACAGATTTGGCTGAACGAGCGTCTGGACGACATCGACCGCATCTTCAAGCGGCAGGCCAATCCGTCGCGGGCCTACACCGGCTTCTCATCCATCACCGACGAGAAGGCGCGCATCCTGAACTCCCCCGGCGGGGTGCTGACGGACGCGCAGGCCCCCAACGCCAAGATCGACACCCTCGCCCCCTCCATGCCGCCGAACTCCATGGAGTACATCTCCATGATCCGTCAGGTGTTCGAAGAGTCGGGCGGCTTCACCGCGATGACCTCCGGGCAGGGCGATAGCGGCGTTCGCTCCGGTGCTCAGGCCAACACGCTGCTCAAGACCTCCTCCCCCCGGCTGCGGGACCGCGCGCTGGTGGTCGAGGACCAGTGCGCCTCCTTTGGCGACCTGTGCCTGAAGATGTCTCAGGTGAAGGACGCGCGCGTGTTCTCCCAGCCGAAGAAGGGCATCTTCGGGAAGGTGAACGACTTCACGCTGGCCCAGCTTCCCGACGACATTCAGGTGATGGTGGATAGCCACACCTCGTCCCCGGCGTTCAGCGGCGACAACATGCAGCTTGCCTTCGCTCTGGCTGGGCGCGGAGCCATCGACGGGGAGGCCCTGATCAAGATGACCCACCCCCCGTATCAGGACGAACTCATCCTGTCCTACCGCCAGCGCGAGGAAGCCAAGGCTGAGTTCATGAAGCAGCACCCGGAACTGGCTGTTCCGCATGGGAAACAGAAAAAGGCGACCTAGCCCGGCGCAAACCGAGCCGCCTTCTTCCGGTTCTCATCGCGATGGATCACCCGGAGGTTCTCCGGGACGTGCAGTCCGCAGACGTGCCTGCCCCTGAGCGGGATGATATGGTCCACCTCGTAAGGTTCCCCGGTCCTCGCTGACAATTGCATGGCAGCGTTGTAGATGGCGACAATGGCTTCACGGTCGGCCCACGCAGGGGTCGCAACCCGGATGCGGTCTATTCTGGCGTTGGCGGACGCAATCCGCTTGCCGCGATTGGCTTTGTAATAGGCCCGGTCCTTTTGCCTGCGCTTGTCGCGATTGGCCTCTCTGTACCGAGTGTCGGCCTCCTTGTGCGCTTGGCGGTTCGCGTCCCGTAACCTTTTTTGGTTGGCCCAGTGGCGCGCCTTATGCTCGGGAGACGCCTGCTTTTCCTCAATGCAGACCCTGCAATGAGTGGTGCTGGTGTACCGCTCCCCCAAGTGACCCCTGCGGCACGGCCTATCAGACATGTAGAACCTCAGACCAGAAATCTTGGCAAGTTCTCGATGCGTAAGGGGTTTTTCCGTTTCCATGTCACTGTCCCAGAAAAGCAAAAACACATTAGATTTCAAATAGTTGCTACAAAGTCTCGGGGGTGGTACTTTCTTCTCAAGCAGGCTGAGGGGGGTTCCTCCACCACGGTGACTGCGGCATTGCCGGGGGTCGTAGTATTGCGACTCCTCCCCCCGGTGTTTCGTAAGGAGAACGCACATGGCTAAGCGCGGCCGCAAGCATCGTCGGAAGTGATTGCAGCATCGGTGATAAGCCGATGCTTACGACACTAACTTAAGACCCCCCTGATTGCAAGAGCAGTCCGGGGGGTCAACCCGTAGGAACCCCTAATGGCTATGCCTCCCTTGCCAATGACGCCTCCGGGCATCGGTTCTGCCGGTGCCGCCGGACCCCGCACCGGAAACCCCGGAGCGGCGGCTGACGCCATGACGAAGGTGAGGGAGGCAATCCACCTCCTTGAGATCGCTCTTCCGTCTCTGCCGGTCGGCTCCGAGCCGCACAAGGCGGTTCTGAAGATGATCCAAGACGGCTCCAAGATCGCTCCTGTTGGTCAGGAGAATGCTGGTGTCCAGCAGGCGACGCTGGCGGGCCTCATGGATCGTGCGAAGCAGATGCAGCAACTGACGGCGCTGCAAGGTTCTATGCAACCGCCCGGTGGTGCTCCCGCTCCCGGCGGCGGTGCCCCGCCCCCATCACCTCCCGGAATGTAAGGAGCCCATCATGGCCACTCTGCCCACCTCTCCCGCCTTCAACCCGCCGACGCCTTCGCTGGACCCCGATGAGTCCATCGTCCGCATCAACCTGAATCTGGTTGAGATCGGCAACCGTATGTCGCAGCAGCCGAAGGACGCGAAGAACGCGTTCCCGCTCAGCCAACTGCCCAACGGCAAGTAACCCATTAACCCCCATTAAGGATGCCCCCTCCGATGGCCGTAGAACTAGACGAAGCCGACTACAACTCGCTGATCGCGGCGAAGAAGCTGCTTGAGCAACTGAACGGCGATCCGAAGTCGCGCAAGCACCTCACCGCCGGGATCAAGCAGCACTACCCGAACGTCAGAACGGACGAAGATGTGGCCGAAGAGGTCGCCCGTCCGCATGTCGAGAAGGTGGAGGCTGGTCTCTCCCGCATGGAAGAGATGCTGGCCAAGCTGGCAGAGCGGGATGCCAAGGCAGAGGAACAGCGGACGCTGTCCAGCCTTGACGCCTCGTTCTCTCGTCTGAAGCGCTCCTACGGATACAACGATGAGGGCATCGACAAGATCAAGGCTCTGATGGTGGATCGTTCGATCCCCGATCCAGACGCCGCTGCAGCGCTTTTCGAACGGCTCAACCCGGCTCCCGTGCAGACCCGCTCTTCGTGGGAACCGGATAGCTGGAATCTGCGAGACGACGCTGTGGAAACGGACGTGCAGGGACTGTTCGCAGACCCTGATCGTTGGGCTGACAAAGAGGTCGGGAAGATTCTCCTCGACATCCGCAGTCAGAACGAATCCTGAGTTTTGGCAGCTAAAGGGGAGTACCTATGCCAGTCTACGGTTCGGGGGTAGTCCCCGCTTCAGGCGCTATCACGAACGAACTCACCGCAGTCATGCGTCGTGCGTTCGTTCCCAAGCTGGTGGTCCAGATTTACTCTGCGGCCCCGGTTCTTTCTCTGCTGATGCGGAACGCCCAGCGCGCTCGCGGCGGTCTCTCCCAAGTGACCGTGCCGGTTCAAGGTTCGCAGTTCGTGAACTTCAACTGGGCTGGCTATGACGGCGGCTTCCCGCAGCCTCAAGTGCTGGCCGCGACCCAGCAGGCCGCGTGGAACCTGAGCGTCGGCACGGTTCCGATCCCGCTGCTGGGCATGGAAAGCCTGCTGCAGCAGACCGAAACCATCATCCCTCTGGTGAAGGCCCGCATGGCCGACGCCAAGACGGTGGCGGTGCAGGCGATCTCGCAGGCCTTGTTCGGCTCTTCGGGCACGAACAACCTCGCCATCAACGGCTTCCTCGACGTGTACGACGACGGCACGTCCGTCACGACCTACGGCGGTCTGTCGCGAACTTCCAACCCGTTCTGGAAGTCCACCAAGATCACTCAGTCGATCACCCCGTCGCGTACCACCCTGATGACCCGGATCATGCAGCTTACCAAGCTGGCCGGGGGCGAGAGCCCGGACTTCGTCATCATGTCCCTGTCGGACTGGACCACGCTTCTGACCGACTTCATGTCGGTGGAGCAGTTCAACACCGACCCCGGCATCAAGTACGGCAACGACGACGCCGTGAACGCCGGGTTCCGGGCGCTGATGCTGGGCAACATCCCGATCCTCGCAGACCCGTTCTGCCCAATCGGCACCGCCTACATCATCAACTCCAAGTACCTCGGCCTGTACATCTCGGAAGACGCGAACTTCGCGTTCTCTGGCTGGCACTCGCTGATCGCCAACAACCAGATCGCCAACGTCGGTGTGATCATCGCAGCCATGGCTCTCGTCTGCACGAAGCCGTCGTCTGGGATGCAGCTTTCCGCCGTTGCCGGTGCCAGCTTCTAAGGAGACCTCACAATGGCTATCACTCGTCAGGCTGGGGTCGGGGTAAACCTCTGGTCCACCGTCCCGATCAACGACCCGGCACCGCCCATCGGTACGGTCAACCCGTTCCTGTCCAACACCGGCAACCAGACGCTGTCGGCTGGTGAAGCGTGGGTGCTTCCCGCTGGCCAATGGTACGTCGATCCGGGCACGGTCTCCGCGCTTCAGGTCTACGATCCGATCTTGCAGATTTGGCTGCAACTCGGCACCCCGACCAACGACTTCAAGTTCATCACGACCGATGGCGTGAACGTTCGTCTGGCCAACCAGTCCGGCTGCGCGGTCGGCGCGGTCATCACCAACGCCGGTTCCGGGTACACCTCGGCTCCGACCGTGACGGCCTCTGCTGGTTCGTCTCAGTGGCGCGCGATCATCGGTGGTTCGATCTCGACCACCGTGACCATCACCACCGCTGGTGCTGGCTACAACTACCCGCCGGAAGTGTGGATCGCTCCTCCCCCGCCGGGTGGCATCCCCGCCACCGCTATCGCGACCCTGTCGTCTGGTGTTCCGTCCATCACCGTGATCAACCAAGGCGCGGGCTACACCGCCGCTCCTGCGATCCGTCTGACCCCGGACAGCCGTGAATCTCTGGCGGCGACCCCCGGCCCGACGACCACGGCCTACGCCACGACCACGCTGACCGGCGCTGGTACGATCACGGGTCTGGTCTGCACCAACCACGGCACCCCGGTGACGCTGGCCTACAACGGTACCTATCCCACCCTGACCATCTCTGGCGGTGGTGGTGCTTCTGGTGCCGCGACCCCGCTCTTCAACTGCTGTC
>Ga0208741_10000202_pt1 | contig 33651 bp, 67 predicted proteins | sample CryBogCBE03Jun09_FD_184576 | JGI IMG/M metagenome (GOLD analysis project Ga0208741, IMG submission 184576) | Freshwater microbial communities from Crystal Bog, Wisconsin, USA - CBE03Jun09 (SPAdes) | ecosystem: Environmental > Aquatic > Freshwater > Lake | place: Crystal Bog, Wisconsin, USA...
CTAGAGAGCTGTATGGAGGTTCACTTCTGTTGGCTGTACAAAACAGATGGAATCGCTCAAGCGACGATCCAGATAGGAAGTTTATACCTGGTCTACTCGGGGCAGATCTTTGTGTCACTGTTATCAGTGGCACAGGTGATATCGAGGTCGTCATATGCAACGATATGAACGAAGTCAGGGTAGAGGATATCAAGCCTAACTTATTAGTCATTACAGACTAATGGGTTACCCCACCTGGCTATCCACCAGGCTCCTGTTCAATGGAGAGTCAGAGTCAAGTCTGACTTGGGGACGTTGCCACTGCAGGGATGCATGGGTAACAGCAGTAACCGGTAACTCAGCGGATCTGAGGAAATAAATAAATAAGAGAAGGAAGACTATTATGTCAGAATTCAACGTAACCACAACCAACGAGATCATGTCGGAGGAGGATGCAGCTAAACTGTTGCACAACTCTTTCTACACGTTCTCCGAGGAGACTGTAGCTGAACACGAGATGCTCGTGGACGCTGTGCAGATCTTGACTCTAGCAGGTTATTCGCTAGACCAAGTCGCTGCCACTGCAATTAGTCAGGCTAAGTCAGAGAACAACTACGGCATAGGTCGTGTGTTCGATGTCTTTACCACTGACCAGTTGAAGTACGGTCGTCACGTAGTTGCAGCTGTTATGGCTCTTACGCCAACAACAGTTGTGACCAGTGCCATGGCATACGCTGGTAAGTACATGAAGTCCCGTTCACAGATCATGATCAACTCAACGATCAAGACTGATGCATCGGGTCGTCAGTACTACGAGTACATGCGTGGTCAGCACTACGTGTCGTCTAACGTTCACACACCTTGGGATGCATTTGACACCAAGAACGGTGCTAAGCGTACACACAAGCTATACATTGCCGGTGACCAGAAGTTCTACACCAGCAAGAATGGCAAGCGTATCGCAGTTGCACTCGGTGCTCCAGTAGCATTCGACACTGTGATCAACTCAGCTCACTCAAGTGGTGCGGTTACAAACTACACACAGCAACTTAACAAGATCCCACAGGACCTTATCGAGACGCTGAGTGAGAATCAACAGCAGTTGTTCTTGGAAGCATTCAAGAACCTTAAGTAATACCCGCAGTAAGACCTGAGGTACGTCTATAAACTGCCTCACCACCCCCCTGGGGGACATCGTATAGGTGTATTAGGTTCGATTCCTAATGGGTGGGCCATGTCGTGAGACATTGAATAAATAAACAAGAAAGGAAGTATAGGTATGATAAACGAGCGAGTCGTTATCACATGGATAGATGAGCCTAAGCTATTTGACAGGGTGTTCCGGAAGAAGGAAATGCGCTGTGGAGTAATTAGAGAGTCATTCCCATCTCTAGAGACTGCAGTTGTCTTTATGACAGAAGTCTATGGAGTTAATCCTAAGACATGGGTTATTAACCGAGAAGGAGATACTCTTTCCGCGAGTAAGGATCTACGTCCCATGGGCGGGGATAAGTCTATTCGTTTCACGATAACTAATCTAGTTGTATCAGATGAGATGTTAGACGAACCAATCAATCTAACATTCTAGTATAGATCGTTCTGCGTGGGACATACGAAATATTATACGGGTGATTTAGGTCTCCGCATTTGTACTTCATATGTTCCACGTGGAACATTTATATCGATTCGATATATACTAATAAGCTAATATCATATTATGCTAATAGGCTATTACATTATTGTAATGCCATCCTAAGCTATGTTAAATGGCCTTGTTATTCAAATTCAGGGGCCTAACGTATGTTGCTAATAAGTTAATAGCTTATTATGCTAGACACTCAAACCTCCCGAGTGCGACGCATATGTGCATAGTTTAGAATGGCATTAGGATCATGTATCCTATGAAAAAAGCGCATATTTTGAGACATGTTTACACATATCTAAGGCATCCATTTTGTAGGTCTATCTACAATCATATGGAGAGTAGTGGTTCTATGTGGAGCGATGTGGTGTAAAGTGGTGTGGATACAGTCTCTATAGGTAGCTGTGTAGGTAGTACTCTAGTAAGGGCTGGAGTGCTATCTACAGGGTTATCTATGTACGTGAGTACAGTGGTTTCTCTCCTTGCCCAGGGTTTGGGTGTTAATAATAAGTAAGGAAGTATGTATATGCTAATGTCACTTTACAGCGCATGCTGGAAGTACGATCAAGTAAGTGTGGAGGGTTCCCCGCTTGGCTATGTCTTTGATGAATGGCTTAAGCTGTTTGGACACCATCACATTCATGTTGGTTTGTTTGATTTGTCAGATGTATTCTCTGTGGTTCAAATGGAGGTTTCTCCGCAGGGTGTCTGGCAGTTGACTAGCAGTACTCCGCGACTCAGGGATGAAACAGCAATATCTCTCTTTCAGGCTACCAAGAAGGTAATCCGTTCAGAGGTAAAGCATGGTCCATATGTGTGTGCAAATAGTTGCTCTCACGGCCGGATCGAGGGTTCATTCCTTCACCTAGTACAGAATCAACACATAGATTTGTATAACCCTGCCCGCGATGGAGTAAGTCAGTATTGATTATTGCACAGGTCTCCTCCCGATAAGGGGAGGGGGCCGATGGGATGATCAATCCCAATATAAACAAGAAAGAGAGTAAGCAATTATGTCTAATCTAGTGTTAGGTTGCAATTGTGGAGATGATGAATGTGGAGACACAAAACTAAAGATTGTGGGGATGGGCGGTAATGAAGCCGGTATCCTCGTTTCTGATAGAGGTGTTGAAAATGCATTCTTTGTTGGTGGCGAAGCGTTACAACACGTCATTGACAGTTTAACTAGTATCTCTAATAGTTAATTATTGCACAGCTCATCCAGGGTTAACCCCCTGGGTGGGCGATGGGGTGATTAATAAAGAAGTTAGTAAGAATCACTCCAAATAAGAAAGGAGCAAGGTACATGGAAACACTGCGAAAGCTGTGTCTTTGTACTTCATTGCTACTGATGGGGAATATGGGAATTTCGGGGCTAGTTTCGGCTGCCCACGCGCCCGACCTTCCACATCAGGTTCAGACAGTAACTAAGGCTAATCTGCACTGGTATGAGAAAATCATGCCAAGTGTGGTTAAGAACGAGTTACCTGCTCTGATGCAATGGAATACAATGGCTACAGATGTAACAGCCGCATGGCCTTCTGCAACTGATCCAACTAGACAATTGCCTGTCCACATACAAGCACAGTTTGCCTGTATTCGATACCAAGAGTCTAGAAACCACCTAACTAGTGTAAACATTCACTCTGGTGCTGGTGGCTGGTATCAGTTTACTCCATACATATGGGGTTTTGCTAGAGGGTACATACATGGATTACCTGCTACACCACAGATGGCAACTGGTGAACAACAATCACTTGTGGCTGTCTGGTATTACCAACGTAACCACAGTTTGGTTCCCGAATGGGGTCCAGATCTGAGGATATGTAAGTAATACGGTATCCCCGATGGTCGTAATTCAGGTTCGACTCCTGATTGGGGAGCCGGAGCACAAAAGTGCTGCCCTGGTAGAGCAATCTACTAAAAATAAATAAACAAGAAGAAAGTAAGAAAAACATGAGTGAAGCAACCTATGAAGGTATTCCAGTTCCACAGTGCTACAAGGACTTGGAGGATGTGCTCAATGCCGGTGTAGACCGTGTCATTTTGTACGGCCCTCCAGGTACTGGTAAGACTTACTCTGGCCTCAACTTTGGTATTAACCAAGCTGGTGCCGAGCGTCTTATCTGTTCTGAGGATATGACGAATGCCGATGTCTCAGGTTCTGTCATGCCTAATGAGCATGGTGGGTTCACATTCGTTCCAGGTGCTGCATTACGTTCCTGGATCGGTGACGGTACTATCGGTGCTCGTCTCGTCGTTGACGAGATTGACAAAGCCGGTGGTGACGTACAATCCACTTTGTTGGCATTCCTTGACAGTGTTGAGTCTTCATCGTTCAAGCACCCTTACACTGGAGAGACTTATACTCCAAATCCAGGGTTCTCAGCGATCATGACTACTAACCTAGAAGACATGGATGAGTTGCCAGTCGCACTCAAGGACCGTTTTCCGATTGCAATCAAGATTGATGCTGCACATCCTGCTGCATTGATTGCTGCATTGCCACCGGAACTACGTCAACTTGCAGCTACAATCGTAGCTGGTAAGCCAGGTCAACGTGCTTCTCTACGCGCATTCAAAGCGTTTGAGCAGCTTCGTAGTACTCCTGACTTCGGTGTAGAACGTGCAGCTCGCATGGTATTCGGTCGTATGGCTGATCCTATCATTGATGCTCTCAAGATTGGCACTCTAACTCCTGAGTATTCTCTATCATGAGTTATGACGATGACATTCTCAAGGATGAGGTAATGCCCCTACCAGGGGTTATTACCTCATTCCGAGAGGATATTCAACAGCCAATCCAATGGGATGTTGTTCCAACTTCTGGTGAGCTAGGCGTAGGCGTAGACTTTAGTGCTGGTGTAATATCTGTTCCTCTTTCAGGTGACAGTTATTCTCAGCGTTTACAACTACAACAGCTTATCAAAACTCGTGTTTCTCCAGTTGATGACAAAGTATTATCTGAGTTAGCTAGGCAATACAAGACTAGTGGTGTTACGCTAGATGTTCTTCGTGTTTCCGAGCAAGCTCGCATCAACAAAATAACAGCTCAGTTTGCTGCTGCTAAGGGGATAGTCACGGAGCCTGATGGTCACGAAAAGACATTGGGTAAGAGGTTGGCAACAGCCGGTGATATGCGTTCATGGGATAAAGCAGTGGAGTTCACTGTTCAGAATGCAGGTACGAAAGCTTTCGATTCATTCGCAAGTGGTATTCGTTCTGTTAATCCTGAGTGGAGTAAAGATCTGCGTAATCTCAATAAACGACTGGGTAAAACCTTCAACGAATCTGTTCAAGAACTCGGCGATACAAGACCACTTAACTTTGGTAATGATATCGTAGGTCCTAGAGGTTTACGTCACACTCTTTATGCAGCTAATGAAGTTGCTGAGTTTATGTCTGCAGGCTATAGAGCTCCTCAGAGCATTAAAGCCCTCAGAAGAGACTCAGAGGACAAACGAGCTCGTGAGTGGGGTGATACCAATGACGATGGTAAGGTTGACTCTAATCAAACTACACTGGATACATCGGATGTACCAGATGACTTCGAATTTGCCTATGATGATGGTGAGTTTGGTAAGTTAGTCTGGGCTGAAGATCTGCCGTTGACCGTTGAGGTTAAAGGTTATATGCGCCGTAAAAAGCGTGGTATGCAGTCTGGTCGTAGAGTATCTTATCCTTCACGTCTACTTACTGACCCAGAGCGCAGAATATTTAGCCAGAAGGTTAAAGTCAAAGGTGGTATCGTTGTCGTTGACATATCAGGTTCTATGAGCTTGAGTCAATCAGACATTGAATCCATCGTTGAAGCAGCTCCAGCTGCAGTCATTATGGCATATAGTGATTGTGGTGAAAACAGTCCCAATGCTTGGCTTCTTGCTAACCGTGGTTGGCGAGTAAGTCACGTTGACAACATTGGTGGTATGAACAATGGTGTTGACGGTACAGCATTGACATGGGCAATTCGACACAAGAAGTATGGTGAAGATATTGTCTGGGTCAGTGACGGTCAGATTACCTCAATGAATGGTGGACAACGAGATGAGTTGGCAATTCAATGTGCTAAGTTAGTCAAGAAGCACAGGATCATTATGATTCCTAGTGTTCAAGAAGCAGTTGCAATGTTTAAGAAAGGTAAGCTTATTAACAAGCCTGCCGGTCCTATTCGCGAAGCTTTGCTTGGTAAACTTTAATCATGCGTTCCTTGAGTAACGTTATGTAACTCAAAGACCTGGGGGTCTATCAAGCGACCCTCAGGTGCCATGCATATCATATGGTATGCAGTGTGCTAAATAGCACTGTAGTAAGAAAAAGCAAGGAGTAAGTAGATGGAAGAGTTTAATCTCGACTTGATGCTTGACGAAGCAGCAAATGCACGTATTGCCCACGCTGATTACCTTAATCGGGTTAAAGATTGGGGTGTTGAGATGGGGCAAATCATGGAGCCATTCACTTCAGTTGCCATGATCCTTATGGATGATGACAGGGATGAGGATGATTTTAACCTTATGTGCAGAATGTTTCCTTTAGGACTTCAATTAGCCGTTGATAAATTAAATGAATTCTATGAAACAATGCAGAGTGAAGCAATAAAAGTTCTTGGTGCACCATTTCAACTTCATGATCAACACCATCCTTTGTGTGAAGAAAATGAAGGTCGTTGTGGACACCAAGATCACTACATGCCCAAGCAAGAAGACGAGTAATCGTCATAAATAAGAAAGAAAGTAAGTAATATGTCCAAAGAAACAAGACAAGCAATACTTGGAATGAAGAATTGCATTGCTCAAGAACAAGACATTGATCAGTTACGTGATGCAGCTTTTGGTGTTATTGAGCTGCTCACTGATGTTGATCGATTGATTGAACAAGAAAAAGAGCAAAGTGGCAAAGTCATTCTACAGCTTGTAAGTGTAATTGAAACTGCAAGCAAAGCTCTTGATCAAGCAGGTATTGAATTGTTTAATACTGACACAGTAAAAGAATTGGTAGATTTTGCCAATAAAGTTACTAAGGTTAATTAATTATTGACATGAATGAAATGCTCTCATAAACTCTCTAAGACTCAGGTCTGTTGAGATGGGTTATGGAGAGTGCTTTTCCTTCTTGTTGTTGCATCTCCATAGCCCTTCTGGATAGGCCAGGGGGCTTTATTATTCTGTGATGCCAGCTATGTCAACCCGCCAGATTGGATGTTGTATTAATCCAGAGTGCCTAGTTGCAAGTCTTGCATTCAGTAAACCCAGCCTAAAGGGGAAGCTTAGGTAGGAAGTAAATCCTTAACAACACTATGAGGTCTAGGTCACTGACCCAAAAAACGTGGCAATCCCATATAACTTTTATCGGTTATATGGGACCTGGTCTAATTGTGGCGCAGTCCTAAATTGCACCCACACGCTAGCATCGTACTGCATACCCACTATAAAGGGAAGTTTATAGAAGGTTTACCATTTCACCTAAATAATATAATAAAGGGGCACATATGCCTAAAATATGTTGTGGGCTAACTACAATAAATGCGCCATACTTCTTGGTTGGTAGGTTAGGAACCAAGGTCGCTTTGAGCATAGCGTCTGGAATAAAGCTCAGCCTATACATGCTGTCATGGTGTGTATAGGCACTGTTGTAATATTATTAGTTACACGCCACGCAGTTGGAAGATTAAACATTAATCAACCGGAATGCCATGCAATTATACTAATAACATTACGCACTCATTATATGGGGAAGCATATAAAGGTAAAATCACCGTTAAGTATGACCTGTTGGTGGTATAGGTGAGCCAACTACCTGAGTGGTGTGAAGGTAACCACTAGCCTTGTGAGTGAGCTTTTGTAACTCTCCGTCCTGGGTATGACGTTAAAGTGCCCACTTAAACAATAAACAAGGAGTAAGTATGGATGAGAAAGAATTCAATTCTTTACTCGATGAAGAAGTGTCTACACGTTTACATTACGGAGATTCTGTAGGTAAACTAAAGACAATATTTATGGATATGGCAACACCAATCTTATGGCTGAAAGGTGCCAGTGAAAACTGGGAAGACCTTGATGAGGATTCTATGGTTGTTGTTGGTAAATCATTAGAAGAATTGGTTGAATATGTCCGTGCAACTATGAAAGAACTATTGGATGTAATTCAAGATAGTGCTACATATTTGTATGGCGAACCATTTAATGAAGAATCATTCCATGAAGCAAACTGTCAATGTGACAGAGATCATAAGTAAGAAAGGAATTATCATGAATGTTAAAGGCGTTCAAACTGGAGCGGAGTTAGTTATTACTATTAACTTTGATAACGTTAATCAGTCAGAAATCTTTAATAGGCTATTTGTAGAATGTTTACAAAAAATGGCTGATGAAGATGGCTCTCAATTAATGGATATCAAGGGAGATAGAGTAAAAAACCTTCGTCAAACAGAAATAAGTGAATCAACAAGTAAATTATCGGAGAAATTTAATAATTGGATATAGGAGTTAAATGTCTCGAATGGTAACATGGCGTCGAGATAGAGAAGAAGCAATGTGGAAAGCAAAAACTGCAGGATATACAATTAAGTTTGATTTAAAACTTGAACTATCTGCAGGCATTCAAAGTTCTTTATTAAATAAGAATGCAATGCTTAAAGTAATGCGTCCTATCCCAGGCACCAATAAGAAAGAATTGTTATTTAGTAAAGAATTTTCGACCAGCTGGTTGGCTAAAGATACTATAGATTCTTTACTACTTTTATGCTATAGTCTTTTTATAACTGTAGGAGAAGGTGAAAAAGCTGAACAGTGGTTTATCGATACTCTAAGTAATTTTAAGGGTGCAGATTACCCTGAGCAGCCAGATCCATCAGATCATACTAAGATATATAAATATTATAAGTAATAGATAATCGATAACCCCGTGAGGGGTCTGTATGGGATGACCTCCATGCACTGATGAGATAGGTCAAATTAAGAAGGATAATATGGATAATGAAATGTCAGATGAACTGAAATTGCAACTCATTAAAACTCAGTTTAACAATTTGACAATGTGTATTAAAATGCAAATCACAATTCAGACTACTCTTGAAGCATACCGACAGTATGTTGCTGGTGAGTTGCCAGAAGTGTTCAACGATGTTGTTGAAACTGAAGCATTTAAAGACACTTTTAATCAAGCTGTTCAAGCTAGTACTGAAGTTCTTCAGAATCTTATTACGTTTACAGATAACGTAGGTTCTGTCTTTGGAATTGATTTCAGAGCACAGTTGCCTAAAAACAATGATGAACTTAATCAGATGACTAAAGATTTGCATGATGAATTGCAACAACAAAAAAAGTCTGATCAAGAATTTGATTGGGAATTCAAAGACGAATAATTAATGTATTAAATAAAGTAAGGAAATAACATGACAGTAAAAACATTTATATGTCCACTTTGTAAAGAATCTTGGACAGGGCATCCCGCTTTGTCTAGGGTTGATAACAAGACTGATATTTGTTCACCTTGTGGCATGCAAGAAGGTCTTAATGACTACTTTGGTGTACCATTGCAGTCAATCGATTAATTAGTCGATAACCCCCGTGAGGGGTATTCATAGGATTGACCGCCTATGGACTGATGAGACAGGTCAAAGTAAGAAATAAGAAAGGAAGTAAGTATGTCAGAAATGATTTGGGTAGCCAAACGTGACGGCAGTGGTTGGACTTCTAACCGCACACGTGACGTAGTTGACCTAGCATTTACTGTAAGCCGTGAACATGGTGATTACTATAGTGAAGTGTTGATTCGTTCAACATGGCACGATGGTGATGACGCACGTGCGACTAGAACTATTGGTCGTATGTATTTTACTACTAACAAAAATGCTAAGGCAATTATTGAAGACATTATTAAAGAAGCCAATGGAACCTTCATCGTTAAGGATGCTGGTCGTGAATGGTTACTTAATAAAATGCTTAATATATCTATGGATGAAGGTTTAAAAGGTAAAAGTATTTTGTTTCCTTATGCAATCATTAATCATAAGTATGTACGTAAAACACCGCCAGTCCCAACTACAACTGTAACGCCAACAACGGCTCCAGTTAGCCATGGATTGTTTAAGCCTGTTATGACTAAAACAACTATGGATGAATCAGTTGAAGCTGAGGTGGAACAACGTTTAGCATCAATGCCATCTAACATGATAGAAACTATTACTGAAGTAACAGAAACTGTAAAACCAGTAATAGAAACACCAAAGACTATTGTTATCAATGGTAAAGAAATAACTATCGGTTGGCCTAGCTAACTGAGCAACCCCACCATGGTGGCTTGAGACAGTTCGATTCTGTCTTGGGGTGCTACGTCGGGAGACGTTAGAGTAAGTAAATAAACAAACAAGTAAAGGAATAATATGAAAGCAATAGTAGCATCTGCTGATTTTAAACTTGATGTAGTTGAGTTTAATGAAAGTAAATCATATGAAACTATACGCGATGCAGTAGATGGCATGTTTGATTGTGTTCGTTTACCTAGCTTAGGTGTAGACATGTGGGTTAATGATGAAGGTAAATTAAATAACCTTGATCTAAACCCATTCGGTACCGCATTGTGGGTTTCAGAATATGGTATGACTGACATTGTTGTTGGTGATGTAATTATCACTGGTGGTACCGATGGTGAAGGTAAAACATTAGGTATGACTATTGAGCAGGCAATTGAAGTACTAAAATCTGCTCGTACAATGATGGATGAATTAATTAAATAACAAATATTAAGTAAGAAAGGTAAGCAAGATGGGATTAGATCAGTATGCATATGCTGTTATGCCGCATCCAGATAATACAGATTTGAGTTATGTCTGGACTCATGAACAATATAAAGGCAAAGTCTTTTTAATTGCTCAATGGCGTAAACATCCTAATATTCAAGGTTGGATGGAAAAGCTATATGAAAGTAAAGGTGGAGAAGGTGTTTTCAACTGTCAACCAGTTCGAGTGACATTTCAAGACCTTATTAATCTTAAGTATGCTGTAATGAATGAAAAGCTTCCAGTAACTCAAGGCTTCTTCTTTGGTGAAAGTCTACCAGAAGATAGAGAAGATGACCTTAAATTTATTGAGGATGCTATGAAAGCTATCGGACAAGATATGGAAATCTATTACGATAGTTGGTGGTAATAAGGTAGCCTTGATGGTCGTAGAGTAGGTTCGACTCCTACTCAAGGCACTACGTCGGGATGACGTTAAACAAACAAACAAGTAAGAAAGTAGGATAAACATGGGAGACCGTGGACAAGTACAACTTATTGGTACATATGGATCAGAGCATTCTATCTATCTATATACCCATTGGGGAGCTACTCATCTAGAAAACATTGTAGCTGATGCTATGGTACGTGGTAAGGGTCGTTGGAGTGATGACGAATACCTTAACCGTATTATCTTTAGTGAGATGATTAAAGATGATGTAATGTCTGATACTGGATATGGTATCGGGCTTTCTCTTCATGGTGATACATGGAAGTTAGTTGTTGTAAATCACATTGACCAAACTGTTGGTATTAAGGTAATTAACTATGATAAAGTTGACTGGCAAAACTACAACCAAGACGATGTTGTATGGGATTGGGAACTAGAGCCAGTACCTTTTGAGGTGTTTGTTTATCTTAATAGCTTAGTTAAAAGTAAGGAGTAATAATGGGTAAAAAACTAGATGAAGCTTATTATCGTTTGAGCAATGAAGTACGTCATCATACTAAACTAGCAATGGTTAAGCAGGAAGACTTTGAAAACGGATTTGCTCAAGGATTTGCAGAAGCATTACGTATAGTAGCAAATATCCGAGAAGATAATAACTAATGGATATGAACTGGCGAGATGCTGCTGCTTGCATTGGTGCCTCTATTGATATTTTCTTTATAGATGAAAAAGGTAGAGGTGCTAATGCAAAGTTAGCAGAAGCTAAACAATATTGCGATTCTTGTCGGGTTCGTGAAGATTGTCTTAACTATGCTATAGAAAACAATATATTTATTGGTATTTATGGTGGATTAAGTAATAAAAAACGTAGAGAAATAAAAAGAAAGGTAGCATAATGCAATTAAGTGATTATGGTTTAAAAGAACCAACTACACTAGCAGAAGCTAAAGATGTTATATCTAATTTATTAGATCGTTGTAATCAATTAGAAGAAGTGTTAATAGAAATGGATTAATAATGCAATATCATTTTATAGTAAACTGGTCTGAAGAAAATGGCTGGGTTATAGATTGGGAAATTACCATTGCTAAATTTAAGGGTAATAATGTATACATTCCTAACATAGATGAATGGGTATTCCCTGGTAAAGATACAGAAACAGGAGACAAAGAAAAACAATTAATTGATTTATTAGAAAAAGCATTAGATAATATAAAGTAAGGAACAAATATGCAAAAACACACTGCAATGGAACAATGGGAAATATACAAAGTATTACAATGTGTTCTTGAAGCAAAGAAAAACATTCAAGGAGGTGAGTATAATAAAGCTATACAATCCCTTAATTCATGTTTATGGATGATGGGTATAGATGGATTAGAATAAGTTAGGATAATATGATAGTAAGTAATGAAGCTAAGTTGCAGAAGGTAAGCTCAATAGTAGATGAGATCAGTAAACTAGAGTATCGGTTTAATGAACTATTAGCTGGGTTTAAACTCTACAATGAACACAAAGGTACGTTTGACATTGATCTATATGAGAAAAGTCTAGCGTTGTTCAATAATGCCATAGCAGCATTAGAGGAACAAATGATTAATTTTCATAACCTTTTACGAGAATTGAAAGGAACATTATAGTAAGTATCGAAACGCCGGGAGGCGTTTATGGGAGATTGCCTACCCATACTGATGATGATAGGCTATAATAAAGAAAGGAGGAATAAACTATGGTTAGTAAGTTATCTGATGTAATTTCTAAAGTTCAAAAACTACTCCGTGTTGCAGAAAGTAGCGACAAGATTGGTGAAGTTGAAGCAGCTCAGTCATTAGCTCAAGAGTTAATTACTAAGTATCAGATTGAAGAAGCTATGTTAAATAACCATGTTGGTGAAGGTGGAATCATATCTTTTCGAGTAGAAACACCTAAGCCATATGCTATTGATAAGAGTGTTTTGCTTAACTCTATTGCTAAATATAACTTTTGTAAAGTTCTACGCGGCGATACATATTGCATGATATATGGTTATGAAAGCGACATACAATTATGTATTGCATTATACAATGCATTGTCTCTTCATATGATCAATGAGATGAGAATTAAATTAAGTAAAACTAATGAAATTAAAGCAGAAAAACATCCAAAAGCTTGGGCTAAGGGATTCTTTAGCGGATATGCTATATCTATAGAAGAACGTATAAGGTTTTCTAAGTCTAAAGTTATTAAGGAAGTTGAGTCTGATGTTAGCAAGTCTTTAGAGCTTGTAGTTAGAGATAAACAACATGCTATTGAAGAATACTTTCAAAAGTTAGACCGTAAGAAGGCTACTGATCGTAAATTAACCTCAGTTTCTGGCTACCGTGCTGGTATAGACAGTGGCAAAGAAGCTAATATTAATCAATTAACAATAGAAGGATAGATAAAATGAGTAAGATTATTAATGGTTGGAAGTTAAAGCAATTAGCAGCAACTCTACCAGATAATAAAGGAATTGAATGGGTTGACGAAGCTAAATGCAACGGCAAGAATGTAGATGATTTTGTCTATGCTAGCGCAATGCCTACGTTAAGTCAACGCCATAAGCTTAAGAAAACTTGCGAAGGTTGCCCCGTTATGCTAACTTGTAGGTACGAAGCTGTTCGTAACCTTGAAGAAGGTTGGTGGGGTGGCATGGACGAAAAAGAACGTGCAGTATGGGCAGCGGAGGAGCTGTTTAATGAAGATAGCTTACATACTATTATATGACATTGGAGATGGCGCTGCCGAAGTCTCTGGGGTCTATTCTAGTTTAATATCTGCTAAAAATGCTGTAGGTGTTGGTATAGAATGGAAAGAAAACCTTGCTGGTCTTTGGGAAGCATATACTGATCGTTTATGGTATATCGAAGCTCATGGGTTGCAAGATTAAAGGATGAGCAATGGATATATTTGATAGTAACGAAGATAAAATAAATTTAACAATGGTTGCTTATGAAGTTGGCATGGCTACACTTGGTAAAATCATTGATTATTATAATCAAATGTTGTTAATTACAGTTACCCAACTGTCAGAGCTTTCTGATAAAACACCCAATGAAATTAGAATAGAAATAGAAACTCAGCTTGGTTTGCTAGGTGCAATGGATACTTACTTAGAAAGATTGCAAGCAACTTCTGACTTTAATAAAGAAATGCTTGGCATTACTGACGAGGATGTTGAAAGAATACTTGACGAATTCCCAGAAGATTAACTTATATCTTCTTTTGACTTCTTGACATACCACCGTAGTCTCTTGCAGAACGCGCAGCACCAAACTTTTGTAGTTTTTGTCTAGCACTTATAGGTCCATTATCTGCACCATTGCGGGTGTGGTATCCACCCTTAGCACCTGGATAAAGATCCGTATTGCTTAGCCTATCACGCATTTCTAGCTTAACAAAGTTATCCTCAAGCAATGCATCAACGATCACCATGATACAGTCAGAAAGATCTTCTGTGCGTATAGGTCCAAAGTCCTGCTTACGCACTCGACCATTTATTTCTTGCAAGAACTTAAGTTCCTGTTCCAATAGACTAGTTCCATCAGGACCGTAGTTATCACGATATGAATGGATCCAATTCATACCAATAGCAGACTTAAAACGCTCTGCTCTACGCATATTGCTTTGCCCAGTAAACTTTTCTTCACGAATAATTACTTTGTGTGGAGGATTTACTTGCTTAAGACGTTTTTTTAGCCTAGGCAACGTAACAAATGCTCCGTACTGGTCAAACGAAAAGACCTTGGTTGTTCTAAAATCACACAGCGTTCTTACGAGCTCTTCTTCGATCTCTTCATAGTCTATTTGATTATCTTCGTAATCTTCTGGATTCCATACTTTAATCCAGTCTATGATAACGTGATACCATTCTTCACCATCTTCTTGGTCCGGTATCTTCTCAACGTGTCCAATCATCGCTGCTGTGTTAGCACCACTCTTTGAAGGGTCGCAGTGTCCTTGATAGATTATGCTAAATTTACCCTCATACTGTGGCTCTAGGGTGATGAGATCACCATCTGCATTAATATATGGTTCAAACATACGCTCTACCATCTTAGGGTTGAGGTAAGCATTAGTAACTTCAGCCCATTGAGAAAGACGCTCTACCTTGAATGCATCAGGTTCACGCTTCTCTAAACGCTTCATAGATTCATCGTATGCCTGTGGAGCACCACGGAAATTAAACCCACCAGTTGCTCTTGGGTCATCCCAGTCTTCGTAAGGTCCCCACGATGGCAACTGCACCATCATCATATCTGGATAGGATGGAGTATTTGTTTCATTATCTCGTTCTATAGCAGACTCATATAGGCTATATGCTTTACCAACTTTGGTGAATGGAGATGTTGGAATATAAATAAACCCATCTTTACCAAATTGGTCCAATGCAGGAGTAATAGCATTATATACTTCTTCACTCGTACGTGAACCACCCGTACCAACTAACATGTGTGCAAACTCATCGAACATAACGCCAAAAGCCGCAGCACCACGACTAGCTTTAGAGTTACTTGTAACAGCCATGTTTCTGATCGATGCAATCAAACGACTAGGGCGAATGCCTCTAGCTTCGAACGCTGCAATTCTACGAAGGTCAGCAGGTGTACGCAATGCAAGAAAGTGCTCCTTAGCATCAGCGATATATGGCTGAAAGCATGGAGCATCAATGATAGTGTTAGCAAGGTCAGCAAACTGGAATTGTTTGGCCTGTTGAATGTTGGTAGCCACACAGAACATATACATGTCCTTAGACTTGTCGATACCGTAATGGTACTGAGGATCATCTAGCATAAGCAGGCCCCAGTTGATATAAGCACCTATGATACCACCGATGTGGCCTTTACCACCACGACGGCCTGTGATGTTTACCACTTCACGGAAATGCTTATAGCCATTATCTTTAAGATAAGCTACACGTTCAAGAACATCAGGAGACACACCAATACTTGTGCCATTGCGATCGAATCCCTTTGTCCATTCATCAATGACTTCATAATCATAATCTGTCATATGCTCTGTCTCTAAGCATATGAGGCGAAGTAGAGTCTTTTGGCGTGGATATAGCCTACGTCCCAAGAACTCTGGATGCTCAGCAAACGTGACAATATCAGGGAGATCTGGTGTCTCGATTAAGCTTTTTTTAGCTATCTCGAAGAAGTCATGCTGACCCTTGAGGATATTAGCATTACTATTTTTGGTTACTTTTGCCATTAATTACTTAGTATACCATTGCTGTGTTGAAATGCATCGTTAGCAACTGCCTTATAATGATCTTCATCATCACCAGTCTCCGCATTAACGTTATGTTTACCCATAATACCATTGATTAGATTACGGCAACGTTCATGCTTAGCAATTCCTTCACGCATGATATCAGCTTTATCTGGGTCAAACGTATTCATAATGCCACGGGTTAATCGATTTATAGCATCATGATGACGACCATACATATTAGCATAGTGATCCATGAATGCACGACTCATTGAACCAAACTGGTCTCCCATAGCTTGGTTGAATTCCTGTTCATTAGCAATAGCATAGCGTTCTGACCACTTCATTGCTGCCTTCTTTTCTTTTTTGCTTTTACGTTCTTGACTCTTGTGAATGGCGTATAATTGTATCTCAGCGTCTCTACGAGTTTTGTGAGTTCCAAGAGTTCTACTACCGTCTTCCGTTTTGACATAGTATTTACCGTTCTCATGTACGATAATGGCAATCTTTAACATATTACCAATCAGAATTTACATTAGAGTGTTCGCCGCGGAAATCTTTTGCTGGTTCAAACTCTTTACAATCTGTGTTGAAATCACCCGTTTGGGTCCATGATCCACATTCTCTGCAACCTAGATCTTCCATTTGTGACTCTGCTTCTGGGTTCATCTTAGTATCCCACATGTGTGCATTCTGATCGTGACCACACTTGCATTTAGTAGCAGTTTTTTCACTAGCGTAACGTAAGTTAAATGACATGACTAGTCTTTCTTTTTACCATCGTGGCTCTTGGCAATGCCAGCTGCCCATGATGCTCCAGCGTCTCCACCCCATGCGTGCCAAGCAACGTTACCAGCACTGGGCTTATCCCAATCCTTACCTTGCTTATCTACACGGTGACGTGAAAAAAATGAGTGCATGCGCTTAATGGTACTTAGGCTAACTGCCTCACCATTAGCAAGCTGGTGAGCACGACCACGGCCTACGCCAGTGAATCCGTCTCCAGCCTTACCTTCTTCGATCCACTTCAAAGCTTTACGAGCAGCAGCTTGTACACCTTCTGGTGGTGAGAAAGTTTTCTTTTCTTCAGCAGCATATCGTTCGTTAAATGACATAATCAATCCTTATTGTTTAGAAGCCCAAGCGTTGTCCACCCAATTAGGATATGGACGACCATGTGCTTTTGCACGTGCCTTGGCTTTAGCTTTTTGTTCTGGGCTTAGTTTGTGATGTTTGCCACCATCTGGATCTTTATCATCCCATGGCTTATCGCTAGCAGTCTTAGAAGCAATTGTATTTTCTGGTTTCCAAACATGTTCTGGGTGATCTAGACTAGGACCAGGACCGCCTTTGCGAGGACCAAATTCTGGCATGTGTTCTGCACAGGCATAATTGTGGCTCCAATTTTGGTGACCATGCTGATCCCACGTACCCTCGCCTCTCTTACGAGACATGCAGTATCGTTCAGCACAGGTTACATCACCCTTTACTTCATGGTTGCCAATGTCGCATGTGTGTGTAGGAAGGACAATATCAACGTGACCACCACGATCAGTGCCTTCACTGGCATCAAAACCACGAGTGGTAATATCATTTGGTGTTTTTACAGATGCTCTGCGGGAGTAGTTCCATTCTGCATTAGCAGTTGAAGCACCATCTTCAGCGTCTCGTTGAATTTCTGCTAATTTTTCTTGGCACTCAGTGCTACAAGATCTTCCAGCTTCTTCATTAGCTCCACCATTTCCCATAATGTCATCAAAGTCTGTACCTGGAGGGAACTTTTTACCACAAGCATCACAATTAAAACCATTTTTCATAACATCAGCATGATTTTTGTCTACCCAATCACGATCAGATGCTGTACGAAAGTTTAATATAGTGTGTTGTTCTTGAGCTTTTGAGATTTTACGCATTATTTTGTTCCTTTTCCTAAACTCTGGTGTAATTCACGTACCTTTTTAATGATTTCGACGTGTTTTTTGGATTGTGAGTCCATCTTTTGACCCTCACCAGTGGTTTTTTTAGCTTCCTGGACTTCGTCCAGATGTTGACAGAATCCACAATCTGGGCCAGTGCAGTGACCGGCTCTTCCAAAATCAATACCACTATCGGCTATGGTATTTCTAGCGTAACGTACATTCCAATCCATTAGCGTTTCCTATCCATTCTGACTTGTTGTGCTTGGTTTCTTAATACTTCTACAGAGGCACGAGCATCATCCAAAGCTTTGTGTCCACCAGGATCTACGCCATACTTATCGCATAATTTTTCTAGCTTAACAAAACCTTCTCTTCCTGTTACAGCCTGTTCATGACGAATAACATCAATCATCCTTGTGCTATCTGGATCAAACCCCGATGTTTTGAGTGGAGCACCATTGTTATACTTAGAGTAAGTATTCTTGAGTACACTCATGTCATAGCCTCGGTGATTGGCACCGACAATGACTGCACCTTGCTTGGCATAGTGTGCTAGCACTTGCGCCATTCTATTAACACCAATCTTTGGGTGTAATGCTGGTGCCATTCCTTTAATGAATTCACCACCGTAGCTTCTGTTTAATTCATCTTCAGACCATCCATGCACTGCTTCTGCCATGGGGTTGCTTGTTTTTGTTGGTCTAACAAGAAAATGGTGTTGTTCATGTGGTTGAATGATACCATTGCGGTATACTACAAGACCATAAGACACTGGTTCATCAAGGTCTTGCCTTGTAATAATCCTATCAGTGCCTTTTTCTTTCTTACCAACTTCTTTATTAAGACCAGTGGTTTCAGTATCGAATCCCACCACTAATGGTGGTAGATTATCGTGCTTCTGAAGATCTTCGTTAAAGTTAAACGTACTAGTATTAAAAGAAGGAGTAGTCATTACGCTTCCTCATACTTGTCTTGTCTATAATCTACTGGCATGTAGTGGCCGCTGCCCAAATTTGTCAGAGCATTGATTATCCTATTATGAATAACATGATCTTTAACAGTGTTAGCAAACATTGAGCTGTAACGATGATGGCTTATCAAACGATTGATTCTTTCGTTATAATCATCAACAGGCAATATGCCACGTTCATCGTAAGCACTACTACCTATATGTTTTGTTAAGCTAGGGTCTATCTTTGAGCATTCACTCATCATCCATTCATTTGCTCTGCGGCGGAATGGAGCATCTGGATAAACACCATCATATTGTGGTCTATTCTTTAAGGTTAAGTGATGGCCAAAGATATCTTGAACTGCATTAGCCACATGAGGTTTATTGCTTTCAACAATACCTCTAATTTCTTCAAATTGTGAAGGGTTAGCAATTACAGTCTTATCATTATCAAGCATTGTCTTCTTATAATGATCTTGATAGCCTAGCGCTTCATCGACAGATGCATGATGACTGCCAGGATTATTTATCCTAGCAGTTTCATAGTCTTCGATTGGAATACCTTGAGATGATGCATCTTTTACTTCATCGTGAGTTGCACCCATGGAACGAACACGCTTATACGTAGCTTTATCAAAGGTATCTGGATCTATGTCCAGTCCTTTGATCTCTGCGTATTCTTCAGCCGTGGGTTCCATGATAGTTTACATACCAGGAAGGATTAGCTTGTTGCTCATACCTAATGACTTACGCTTCTGTTCGTAGTAAAGGTCAGCAACACCAGCACCAGTTTCGTAACGGTTCTGTTCTGGGTTGAACTCTGAGCCATCAACACGACCTACAATAGTAATAGTAGGTGGAGTAGGCTCTTGCATGATACCAGGCATAACCCAGTCAACGACTACCTGAAAGCCCAGAGCGTGGAACTTTTCATCTGCTTCGTTACGTAGTGAAGTTAGGTTAGCAAAGCTACCCTTACGATTACCATACTTGTATTGAAGCTCTTGAAGCAGTCTCCATACTCCCATAAGCTCAGATTCCATTAGCTCGATTGGTTCTTCCTTACCGAGTGCCTCTTCTTCAGCCTTCTGGCTAGCAAGATAGGCGTTGACCTGTGCAATTTGTTCTGGTGTCTGCTTAACATCTTCTGGACGAATTCCACCGATGTCGTTAATATTAGTAGTCATTATTTCCTTTTTGTAATAGATTACTTATCTTCAAGGATACCAGAGTCTTGGATACTATTCCAGGATTTGTTGGTAGCCTTTTGATCTCTACGTTGTTCTAGCTTATTTTTGAGAGCATCAATAGCAGCAGGAGCCTTCTTTTTGATTGCCATCCCACCAGCTGCGTTAGCTGCAAGATCAAGCATAGACTTAAGCTCTGTGCCAGCAGGTGCGTCTGTACCATGTGGTCCAGGGTGTCCTGCTACGTTAGCAATATCTTGTCCCAAGCCTTTTACATAATTAAAAGCAGTTTCGGCCACAGCCCTAGCGCCGTGACCCAAAGCATCAATCATCGGTAGATGCTCTACGATTCCTGCTTCTTTTTCAGAGGCATATTTTTCATTCCAATTTTTCATTGTATTATCCTTTATTAATCGTTCCAATAAGCACTATCTGCAGCATCATTACGTTTTTTATTATCACGGTTCTTCTTACACTCATCAGCATCTGCGCAATGTAAACCACATTTTTCACAGACCTTTTTGTTTTTATTAGCTAAAGCTTCCATGCGTTCTTTAACATCTTGAATAGTAGTTAGCTTTTGGCTACCACCTGAATTAAATGTTGTCATAGTATTTTCTTTCTTTGCATTAAAACGACGAGTCTTATTTCTTGTATCTTCTTCTGGGTTATATTCTTGTTGTCCTCTTTGTTCACGAGTGAAGTAGCCACCACGAGGAACTGCTTCAAATTCACTAGAGAATTCATATGTTGTAGGAAAACCTTTGATTGTACTACCAGGTGTTTCGACAATCTTTTTCTTAGGTCCACCAGGCAGTGTGCTTGGTAGAGTTTCAGTTGGAGTCTCCTGCCTTTTTCGCATCTTCCATCCCGGTGCAAGGCGTTGAACATTCTTTTTAAATAGAGTAGTTAAAAACTTTTTACTATCATCGCCTGTTACAACTGGTGTATATGGATCATAGAAGCTAGTAAAGTCATACTTGTGAGCATTGCCTAGGTGCTTCTGCCAATTACCAAGGATGCCATGGGCAGCTGCGACTGCAGAGCTTTGACTAGATCTTGTCTTATTACCTGACATAAAATCATCATGAATATTTGCCAACAGCTCATCTTCAGATTTACCAGCATCTTCTGGTTTAGTAGACGTACTCATCATTGAAGCATTGTCGAGGTGTTCTTTATATTTTGCTACGTGAGATTTTATTGCAGAAAGGTATTGGTTGCATACACCACAATTGTTTACATTGTAATGTGGTTGGTTAGCAGCAGATGTTTGAGACTGTTGCATAAGACCTTGGCTCTCTTTGAATTGAGAACCTAATTCATTATCGCTGATACCCAAATCCCTGTGACTCATACCTGCACCATAGAGGTGAGATAATAGATGGTTTTGGAACTCATGGTTGGCATCAGCAGTAGGAGTTGTTCTTTGCAGAGTAGCAAGAGTGTTTACATTTTCTGTTCGTTTAGAAGCATCTGGCTCATTCATAAGATCAAGCCATTTATTAACAACAGTCTTATGGAAATCTTTCTTTGCCTCAGTGCTAGATGGTGTAGATTGGATCTGCTCTCGTACTTCTTCAGGCTTTGCGTCCCTAGGTATTCTTATAGATGGTGTACTAGGTGCAACGATACCTAACTTCTCTGCGCAATTGCATGAGCTAGGGTCTGCTATTTCAAAAGGCTTTGGGTTAGCAACTTCTGTAGAAAATCCAGCGGCTTCTTTAATATTCTTTCTTTTGAAAACGTCAAATAATTTCATTAGTAAACGTCCGTTGTTCTTCCATGATCAACACCAAAATAATCTCGATGCACACCGCCACCTTTACCATTTGTTTCAATGTAATCTTTTTCATAAGCATCATTTAGCTTATCTGCAACAGATCTCATAGCAGTAGCCATTTTTGCATGACCATAATTATCTCTATCATAGTCTCTATTGTCATAAGTAGCTATGTCATTGCCTTGTGATTCCTGATGAGCAGCCCAGCTATTTAGTGTAGTAATAAGGTTTTTAACATGCAGACTGCGCATGCCATCACCTGTATTTGGATCACGAGAAGTTATGCCTTTCAAAGCTTTATTTAGCTCCTCTTGGTGATTAACACATTCTTGACAATGCCTACAGTGATCTTCTAAACAAGGTTCTAATGTTTCTCTAGAAAGCGTTGGCACTCTTAGATCTTCCATACCACTAGTAGGCGCTTTATCTCTTAGATAACTAGATGTAGATTCACCACCACTTTGGTTGTTTAATTTAAGACAAGGAATTGGTTGTCCTTGTTCATCACGTGTTTTAATACGAAATAACGTACCTAGTGTTGGTGATGATTGTGATGCTTGATTAAATGCTTCAGTGAATCTTGGAGAATTACCAAATGTGTGGTTGGTTCCATCAAAGCTGTGAGTTAGAACAGGAAAACCTCGCTCACCTAGCTTAGTTACGCTTTCAGCATTCTTTTGAAGATTTTTATAAAGAAATGATCCATTGTAAGAATCGTTACTAGTTATTGAATCAGACAAATGTTTGGCTGTTCTTTTGCCATAATCTTGGCCAAGCTTACTTATTTCAGGTTCGTTTAACATGGCAACTTTAGTTTCTTCTTCTTCTTGCACCCTCAGGGTTGCCTTCAGAGTTCCAGCCAGTACAGTTGTTCTTGCATACACGGCCAACAAATGGTGGTACATTAATCTTTATTTGCTTAGTTTGGCTAGGCTTCTTAGGCTTACCACAGTTACGGCATTCAACGTTCCTACTAGGGCCTGCTAGACCAAGTTTTGTTAGCACAATGTCTCTACGAGAAGCATAAACCGTGGGAGCACCATAGTTATTAAAATCGTCACTCTCAATTAGATCACGAGAATGTAGCTGACGTTGGATATCACTATCGTTATCGCTGATTTGGGTCAAAGACTCACGCATATCTGGATTGGAAGAGTTTGGGTCATACATACCAGTAACACGCTCTGGATACGGCAAGATATATGATGGAACATCCTGGGTGGAGACAGCTTTGATGCCTCTTTTGTATCTTTTTGGTGACCCGCTGTTTGCCATAAATATAACCTTGCTTAACCTACACCAACTTTGGCGATTTAACGCTTATTTTACATTAAATTATGGTAAAATGGAGGGTTTATAGATCTTCTTCTAATAGATCTTCATCGACATAATCATCTATATCGATATCAGCTTCTTTCAGAGCCTGTGGATTCTTATGCTTCTTATCAGCAGTTTGGAACTCTTCAATTTTACGGAAGAGTGCTTCTTTCATATCTGGAGGTAGCACTTCTCGCACAGCCATGAGGATGATATCCAATTGGTTAATGAGTTCTTCCGGACGGTAATCTTCCTGTCCTTCTTTTTCAAGTTTTTGAAGTCTTTCCATGGCTTCCATGGTTTGGTTCAAGGTTGGCTGGGTGTGACCCTTGGCAATCTCTTCCCATCCCTTGGCTACAATGACTTCATAGAATGCCTCAGCAGTGAGCAATCTTTCACTAGTATCTAGAATGCTACGGTTCTTTTCACGAGCACGACGCTCAACAGTCTCTCTGACCATTGCTTTATCAAAAGGAAGATGCCGCTTTTGATGGTTACGAATATTCTCATAATTTATACGGTCATCACCTTCGATGCCTAGCTTATCCTGTAGTGACTGGATAGACTGGAGGACCTCTTTGTAGGTCTTTGGGAACAATAGAAGTGAATCAATAATGTTCCTGAGGTCTTCACTGGTATTACAAATCTTGCACTGTGATGAATATTTATACAGATATAGTTCACCGTCAATCTCTTCACTCAATAGCTCTTGAGTAGTAGGAGTCATGTGAACTAATTCTTTGTATTCTTTAGTTCTTCTGTCCATCGGTACCCTCTGGTTTCTTATCTTCTGGCTTAGTGTTATTATCACCCGTCAATAAATTATTCTTATCAACGTGAACACGGCGAAAAACACCTTGTCTTGGAGGTAGATCATCCCACCCACCAATAAGCTTGCTTTGTACTTCTCGTCTTCTTCGACGCTCTAATTGATAATCGCTAAGGAATCCCCAATCTCTGGTGGCATCACGTCCAGCTTCTTCACGAAGGTCTAGAAGTATACGGTGACCAAACCAATCAAGCCTTGCACTCATATTCATTTCATCCCAGTTTTGCGGGAGTCGTTCTCTATACTGTTCTTCTAAGATAGAGTATTGTTCGTAAGAAGATTTTAGTCTATCTCCGATTTCCACTTGCTCCACAATCTTGGGCTCCTCAGGCACTTGGTTCTTCGACTCTTTCTTCCATTTGTCTATAAAACTCATCAAATTCCTCCTTGGCCCATACAACAGTACAATCCCAACCTAGTGCTGCGTACCATGCAATTACTTCTCCTGGTGTCTCATGTTTCTTACCATTAGGTAGGATACGGTCTCTGTGCCAATACTCACCGAAGATCTCAATGATTTTTTTAGTATCAGAATTATAAAAGTCCGGTACTCTAGTCTTATTGGCACCTTTTATGTAAAATCGTTTTTTTATTGTGGACTTGTAACCTAGTTTTGCCACCACTGGTTCAAGTTTTGTTTCGTATGAGCTATAGTTAACTGCTGAGCTATCAAAAACACCATCAGCCCATTGTTGTTTCTTTATTGCTGAAATCTTTTTCTTTGTTTCTTCAGTATGCGGACGCCCAGGCATACCTTTCATAGATTCAGATATCTTTTGTTTATGTTTTTCGCTGAGTGTGGTTCCTAAATATAAATTACGCAATTTTTGTTTAGATTCTTCAGAAAGAACTTTACCTCTATGTTGGTTGCCAATCCTTTTTTTATCCTCTTCGGACCACTTCAAACCACGCCTGCCATGACCATGGATAAACAAAGAACTTTTCTTTTTAGAAGTTACAGCAGAGCCGCATCCACATTTACATAATTTTTCCATATTATCTATGATGTTCTGCATGCTCTTTTACATTTTTACTTGGTAAGTGATTTAGTCAATTTCTGATTTCCATACGGTTTCACATAATGTTTTTAAAGCTTTTCGTTTATACATGCCAACCTGACTTGACCACTTCGTGAAGCCCATTATCCTCGCTACTTCTACTTCTTTTCGATTTTCCAAACATGATAGTACGACTGCTTGCTTCTGGCGAGGAGGCAAGCGATCTATTCCTTTCAAAATGTCATAGATGTTGACGGTAATTCCATTCAACAGTTGCAACTCAGGGTTTCCTGTTGTTTGATAGACTTCATACCATTCCCAATAATTATTTAAAAGTCGTTCAAGAATTTGCCATGTCATCTTTCCTCTGATGACTTCTTGTTTACGACTTTTTCTTTGAGGTGGTGTGTCGCTCATGTTCTATACCCAGAACGATAGATCTTGTTTTGTATGTGTCTTTGTGTAGCTTTTAGACTTTGTACTTTGTCATTGATAATACGCCATGCAGCATATTGAACAAAGTAGAAATAACGATCATCACGAGTTTCCATTCGTGCACGAGCAGTTAAATCATTAGTAGTTCCATTACCCTTACGGTAGTTCTCCCAATACTTATCGTCTAGCATATAATAACTAAACTGTGCTTTAAGATACCTACGAGTAACTTCTTCTTCAATTGATACTATTGTGCTTTGCAGGTTAAGAAACAAACGTTCAGCTTCTGCTTCACCCATGTTAGCATCAGTGTTAAACTTAGCTATGATAACTTCAGCAGGATTAAGATAATCATATAAGAATTGCTCTACGATAACTTCTATGCTATCTAGCATTTCTTTTTCTTCTGGACGATCTTTCCAGTCAAACGCACGGACTGCAAACGAATGAAGTTCATTGAACTTATCGTTATGCTCCATGCCGAGCTCTGGCTCTGTGAGCCCACTTAGTCCCTTGCGTAATGATCTGTTATTATTCATCTCTGCAATTTTAGATGAACTAAACTAATTTGTAAAGGGTTTAATGGTTATTTTGATAAAAAGAATATAGATCAATCCACTGCTCTAGAGTCATGACAACATATGCTTCTTTGGCGCTCTTATTACGTCGTTTAATGATGCTAATACCAAATCGCTTCTTGGCATTCTTTTGCTCAACCAATGCTTCATCCATAATTGAAGCTAGGGTAATCTTTGCTACATTTTTGCATTCAACGGCTGTATCTTTAACACCATTGATATCACCCTTATCAAGAGTGGCTCCAGCACCGTAACGTCGTTCCACTTCTTGGTAGCCACGCTCATTAAAGTACTTAGCTACATCTCTTTCCCATTGAGAACCTTTAGCCTTCTGTGGCGAAGTCATCAGCCACGCAACTTAAAAGCTTCAGCCTTATAGTCATGCACTAATCGAACACCACAATCAGGACAGAAAATGTTCTTATAAGGTTCTTCTACAACCTCACCAGCAAGATTGGTAAACTTATTAATGTGCAAACAATCGGTCATGTTTAATTTAAAGAATATCCAAGTCAGACCAACCATAGGGTCCGCAAGCTTCACCGATGAGCAATGTAAGCAACCCTGGTGGGTTTGCCTTACCTGTTGTGCTGGTGTACCAGTGCGAACCACCGTCAGCTGCAGGTGACATAAATACTTGTCGTCCAGATGCAGATGATGCCACAAAGTGATGAAGGTGTCCACAGAACAGAATATCTGCTTCTGAAATAGGCTGACGAGTCATTGTCTGTCCCATCCACCATGTTTCAATTCTTCCAATGCTACCGTTTGTCTTTGTCCAACCTTTGTTTCCATTGCGGAAGGTGTGACCATGAGCGAATCCACACTTAACACCAGAAATATCTAGTGTCATTGTAAGATCTTGTGCAATAGCACCCAGTGGGATGTCAACGTTTGCGTAACGCTCTGGATTGTGTTCAATGATTTCCTGAATACCATCAAAGATAGCAAGGTCATCGTTATCAGTCCACGTTGTGTAAGCTTTGCCATATGAGTTTCGGTTTTCCCCATGGTTACCGGGAACAGCACCTAGAACAACACGGTATCCTTCGTCAACCAATCGATCAACAAAGTTCATAACAAGGCGTCGAGCTAAACGCATTTGCTCTCGACGGTCTAAATCTGTATTAAACGCCTGCATGTCGTAGTGTCCCGAGCATTGCTCAATTAAATCACCCAAACCCACAAGATAAACGGTAGAGATATCTCTACCAATCTTTGTTAGTTCCTTTAGGCGCAACATAAGGCGGTCTTGGAACTGTCCAATGCGTTCTGCAATAGCTTCGCTTCCGCCGCCTTCTTTCTTTCCAGCCTGCCAGTCACTTAAAAGAACCAACATAGATATTTCACCTTGTGGACGAACAGGTTTTCCTGGCTTACGCTTAGCAACTGCTTTGCATAGATCGCTTAGATCTTCACCGTCAACCTCCATAGGCTCCATACGGTAACGATAAAATTCGCTGAGATCTAGTTTGTTTTTACTTGGCACAGACACACTCTTTTGAACGGTGACGCAGAATTGCAGGGTGTTTGGCATCTATGCCACGCTTCTGAATAAAACGCACAATAGCCATAGCATTGATAGACTTTTCTTCTAACGCAGCAATAACTTTTTCTTTATCTTCTTTGCTTAGCTTATCGATGAGACGACCAGCAATACATTGCTTATCGATTACTTCAAAAAATTCGCTTAAATCAGGATTAGGCATGCATCTCCTTTGTTATGAATATATCTTACACGATTGCAACGACGATTGCAAATCGTATTCATTATACATAATGCTATAGCATTTTACCATATATTTTACTTATTAATTTCAAATTATTCGTCAATTCCAATAGCTACAAATCTTACGTGCAGGACAGCTGAGAAATACTTCATCAGTAGGGCCATTGCAACAATGTTTAAGTTCAGAATTATCATTCTTACCAATAGCTACCCGTACTCGTGACCATTTATCATATAATTTATCAAGCTCGTTTTGATCCTTAAAGACTTCAATAGTTTTAATTTTGTGTGGATAAGATTTCTGGATAAACAGTAGTGCCATACGGTCAGGAGCACCGGGGCAATTATCCTGGTATGTACGCAATTGCATAGAATATTGATAACTAGCTTCTTTTGGTAATTGGTTACAACTTTTAATGTCTACTAAGAAACTTTCTCCATCTGGCGTAGTAAGCTCTAAGATGTCTACTGCTCCAGCTACCATTCTTTCTTCGTTTTTGAACTTTACTTCTACTTTGTCCAGAGAAGTCAAACCCAAGTGAATTAACATGCTCTGTATAATACTGTGAAAAGCTGAACCCACTTGAAAGGTCATTTGAAGGGTTGGACTTATTCTTTCTTCTTGGCATTGTAACCTCAATTCTGGATGAAATTTATAATATAACTGCAATTCACCTGCCGAGACATCGGACGATGGGTGATACATATTGTCGAATAGACGTTCTTTATTAAAGACTTTAACAGGGTATTCTTCAGGCCATTCAGCATGAATAAGAGCTTCCTCAATATGAGGAGTAATAGGTTCATTATTCTGGTAACTAGCCAGTGTTCGATCTAAAAAACCCATTATTTGTCTTTTTTCCAATTTATATAGTTTCTAATATACGCACCCATGTAAAGAGCAGAAGCAAAAATAAAACCATATTGATGTGTAGTTAACGCATAGGCAACCCATAGGCATTCATTCAAGAATAGAATAACCCATCCATAGATATTTTTGCTACCTATAGTAAAGACACCAAAGCCTCCGACAATTGCCAGTATCCAAGACCACATTATTCTTTTTCTTTCAATCTTAGATAGTCTTCATATAGTTCAAGAAAATCATCTTTATCCATAACGATTAGATCAAGCTCTACCGGCAGAGTTTCGGGGGTGTTTTCTCGTTCACCCCACTCAGTCATTTCAATGGTAGGACCGTACAAACGTACAGCAAGAACTGGTCGACTAAGCCAACTTTTGTTCTGAGAATGGTTCTTAACAGTGTTCCAAATAGTTTTTGTAATAGAAAAGCTAGAACTTTGTGTGCTCTTGCATTCAATCATGAACTCTATATTTTGATGTTCTTGTGTTTGAAGATCTGCTTTTTCCCATTTAGCACCTGAACCAATTGTTCTTTTAGCTAATGGCCATTGTTCTTCTAGTTCACGTTCTTGACGTTGACTAAATTTCTGTTGAAATTTCCCCATTTTCACTTTCTAATTCATTAATCCATCCAAGTACAATATGGTAAGTATCATAACGCCCTCTATCGTAACTGTGGTATGTGTTATCAGCACCTGTCTCCATAAAACCTTCAAGATTTTTTAGAGCTTCAACTATTAATTGTTTGACTGGTTTCATTGTTTTCCTCCGCAGGTTCGGCTGCTTAGTTTTATTCTTCAAACGTTGGTTTTATTGTGTTATATTGAATAGCAAATTGATTTTGCCTTGGATCGCACCAAGTATCATTGGTCTCATCATGCACCCACCAAACATTACCAACGTGCACTTTTTTCTTACAACGTTCACAAATCATGAATCTATTTCACCACATTTACTGCATGCTTGGGATAGGTCTGTTCTTAAATTGAGGCAGGTTGGGCATCTATATTCATCCATAGCATTGTATAATGCATAATTACAAAATTCTTCAAGATCCATACCGTACATTGATGCTGCTGTTTTAATTTTTTCTGTTGCAGCATCATCTAATTCAATTTCAAACGATACCCAATTTGTTTTATCCTTAGCACGGAATTCTGTTAACCATGATTGTGGATCTATCATTCTGCTACGCTCCTTAAAAAACATTCTGGATTATTTGCTAAATCAGCATCATCATGAACCCAATAAATATTGTTTTCTTCAGTGATAAGCCGAAGATCTTCATTGCATTCAGGACACTTATTATATCCCATTATAGCCTACCACTCCAAAAAACACCAATTGCAAAAACAAATAATGAGATTAACAATATTGAATTTAAAATAACACGCATGAATTAACCTTTATTATTTTCTTCTCTAAATAATACTAGAGCAATAATTGTATAAGTTGCTAGATCAAGCAAAGAATCTTCAATACTTTCATTGACTAAATTTTGGCCACGAGCTGCTGCTTGGAGCCGTTTAATCTTGTCCGTTCCTCTAGTCATACAGCCTATCCAACCTGGGATACCCCACTCTTCGCTTGCTCTTACATTTGCGAATGGGTCACCTTTTTTCCCATAGTCCGCTTGCTTTTTATCATGCATAGATTGTATTTCTTTAAGAATCTGTTGGAATGGAGTTAAATGGTCATGGTCATCTAAAGGAACATCATCAGCAAATTTTATTTTTTCATCATACCAATAATTATTATTTGGTTTTTCCATTATTCTTCTTCCATTGGTTCGGCTACCCATTGTTCAAATGGATGACATTTTATAGTGTAATCAAGAAATTGATGAACCCACTCACCATTAGCACCTTGAAGAATTTCTTTACGTTCTCCATTTTTACGATAGCAATTTTTGCATAATGCTTTTTTAGGTACGTAATCAGCCATTTTTATTCCTAGATATCAAAACCATACCAATAGTCATGATAAGGGTATCAATTATCATAACCCATGAATTCATGATTTAGTTTCCCAATCTGGTTCAGCTTTGTGAGGTCCATGAGGGCTTGTGTGAACCCACTGATCATCATCACCTAATCTATCCCAATCGGTAGCATCGGAGCTATATTTTACGATTGGCATACCACAGTGTTTACATTCGGTCATTTTCTTTTTTATCCTCTGGAGTAAAATATTCTACAGCAGCTTTTATTTCTTTGCAAGTATGACTAATAAAATCAACAGCTCTATGGAAATTAACATTACAAACGTGACAAAAATGCTTAATCGTCATTTATTACTCCAAATTTCCATATTGGATCACCAACTACAGTAACCTTACCATCAACAATATAAAAAGGTTTACCATTGATTAGAATACCAGCCAGGTCATCTGGCCAACCCTCAGGATCAATCTCAATAGATACGCCTTCATTTTCTTCATTAGACTTCTGGGTCATTGACATCCTCACTATCTACAGTTAATGGACGACCAAAGAATTCATCTTCGTCTACAACAGCAACGCCTGATCCTTTTTTAACAGCAGCAATAATTTCTGCTTCAAATTCTTCAGACTTACCACTAGACCAAATTTGTTCAAAGAATGCATCGCGACCTTGTGCCTTGATATCTCTCCATGTAAACCATGCACCACCTCTTTGAGCTACGCCAAGAAGAATGCCCATACGAGCAAGATCACGTCTAGTATCAATACCAGGGTGGTCTAGGAACACGTTAGGTTGGTTATAGAAGTCAGTCCAACCTTCACGAAATGGAGGGCCGTAACTGTTTTTTACTGTTTTCATAACAACAGGGAACCCAACTTGTACGTTCTCACCATTGATCTTATCAAAATATTTATCGCTACCAGGACGCAAGTAGATGCGAACTGACATTGCATGCTTAACTGCATGACCACCGGGAGTCATAGGACGGTTGTATCCATCCATGTCTGCACGTAATTGATTTAGATAGAAACAAGTTACACCATAAAGGTTTGCCAGTGGAGCAACAGTCTGAACATTACGTTTCATAACTGCAGCGTTACCACCCATTTTGTCATTCTTATCAGTCAATTGTTGCATACTATGCTTAGTGGCTGCAGCACCAATGGAATCCCATACAACTGCACAGACTTCTTTGGACTTAATCAAACTAACCATCATGTCAGTGCCAGTCTCAGCATCTGGTGGTTGCACCACAATAAGACTTTCGTCAACCTTAAGACCAAGCTTCTCAGCCCATTCAGGATTAAAACGGTGTTCTAAGTCGATATAAGCGACCATCTTTTCACCGTTGTAGTAATCGTAACAGTCTTTCAATGCAAGAAGAGCAAAAGAACTCTTACCGCTATGTTCCTTACCGAATAGTTCAATCATCTTGCCCTCAGGCCATCCACCAACAGCAAGAAGATAAGCGAGTGCAGGAGTAAAACATGGAATAGCATTGATCTTTTCAATGTTGTTACCACGCAGAACAATAGGTTTGTTACTACCCTCAGGTGTAAATTTATTCAAATCAGCAATAAGCTTGTCGATGCCATCTCTTGTTCTAGCCATAGTAATACTCCAAGTGTCGTTGTATAAAATCTTCTACATCAATGTTATCTCTTGCAGCTTGTTTTTGCAAGGCTTCATACAAGTTCTTATCTAAATCAATCAATAACTGTATCATTATGCTCCTATCGGCCAGACGTATTCAAGATCATCTGGTACATCTGTAAAATATTGTGAATAGTGTTCTGGAAACTTACGTAGAAGATTACTTTGATGTGATTTATGAAATTCTACGTCACCTAACCATTCTGGTTTGGTTATGCCAATAGGATAACCAGCAAGTAAATCTATGGATTTTTCAAGACATGTATCTTTATAACCACGACTAGTCCATTCATTACAAATGGCTTCTTGGTATTTAAGAAGAGTGTATTCGTGACCACGCCACATCTTTACTGCTGGGTGGTTTTGCCAACCATATCCAGGAGTGATTAATGCTTTGATTACTTGTAGGTTTTCTACACGTTGTTTGCCTAAGCGTTGACGATCAAGCACAGAAGCAGATTTAACGAAGTCTTTATATGGTAGGAATGTTTGCATTATTTAGATTGTACAGCTTCGTATTCTTCTTCTGTGGCAAATTTAAAACAACATCCATCACAGTTATGGGCACCATCATCTACGCCATTGATAATAGAAATATCATCAGGGTCTGGGTGGCCAATGTTATGAGTGCATCTACGTTCCATAATGCCACGATCGAATCGATAAAATTGTGGAAAACTACGCATATGGTGATTACTACGCATATGGATAGTACACACTTCTCCTAAACATTGATCTTCTTCATGCGTACGGAGGCTAATGTGACTATGCTCTAACTCATTGTATTTCATACTCTTCTTCCCCTAGTGTTTCATAAATCATAGTAGCTACTGCTTGCAAAACAAAATCATCAGGTGATAACCCTGACTTTCTAAGAGCTTTACCATAACGGATCAAAGCTACTGGACCTAATTTGAGGTTTGTATTGATAACGATTTCATTCATTCTTTTTCGTCTGCTTCTTCCCATTGTGTATTCAAATTCTTATTACTAGGACAGCGATGAGTTACCTCACGAGCTAGTGCTTGAATAACTTGCTTACATTTTGGGCAACGCCATGATTTTAATTGTGTCATTGTGTTTCCTTTCTTACTTAATTCAAAGATATCATGCTGACTTTAATAAGTCAAGACGAAATAAATTCTTAAGGCTTAGGCCATCTTTGAGCTTTTCTACTTCCACCAAGACCGGCGTACCGATTTCAAGGCTTTCTTTGATCCTTGCGTAGGTGCTTGGGAAGGCCACGATTTGAATGCTTTCATCTTTCGGAGAGCTCTCTTCATCTTCCTCTTCAAGTAATCCATCCTCATCAAAATTATTAATAGGTAATTCTATCCATACTTGGCACATTTCTGCACCAGGACTTTTGCCCTTCTTGGTTATTAATAGCTTAACCTGGGTTACCATGCCACCAATCATAGCCTTTTCACCTTGGAACATACG
>Ga0208741_10000203_pt1 | contig 33538 bp, 17 predicted proteins | sample CryBogCBE03Jun09_FD_184576 | JGI IMG/M metagenome (GOLD analysis project Ga0208741, IMG submission 184576) | Freshwater microbial communities from Crystal Bog, Wisconsin, USA - CBE03Jun09 (SPAdes) | ecosystem: Environmental > Aquatic > Freshwater > Lake | place: Crystal Bog, Wisconsin, USA...
GGTAGTAACTTGTTGCAGTTACGCTGTTGTCTGTTGTGCTGTAGCTTGCAGTAGCCGTATTCTTGGCTGTTGACTGACCAATAGTAGCGAATGTTTTCGCATCGGTAGATTTCTCTACTTCATAGCGGGCAACACCCTTCTCTCCTACTGTGTTCCAGGTAATAGTAGCTACTTTGTTATTCAAACTTGCGCTCGCAACAATACTGTTCACAGGTAATGCACTTGGAGTGAACAAGATGGTGAATCTGTTGCTGTAGCTTGAAGAAACAGCAGTATCTATTGCGAAGTCTACTATTGTAACACCAGTACCAAGTTTGGTAGTCGTGTTCTTGTACGCATCATACAATACAGGTACAAAACCATTGCTTGCATAAGCAGTAGCATCAACTTGAAGTTGGTAAGATTTACCACTTGGCTTGCTGATTGCCAAAGAAACGGCATCACTTGCAGTAGCAGGTAATCTTCCATCAATACTTAAACTCTTGCCCTTATCGCTGATGGATAAGTTATCAGTTGCACCAGCCAATTTCAATGCATCCTGAGGGCCATAGGCTGTATTGCCAAAGTCTGGCCTGAAGGCTACTGCTGCCCCATCTACTCGATCGTAAGTTGTTGCACCACTAGTTTGTTTCATTAAGCTGACATAGATTTTGCTTAATGATGCTGTACCAAAAATATCTTTCAGGTTGGCAGAAGAAGCTTGCTTACAACTTTCTGTAAACAAAACAGTTGGTGTACCAGTAGAAGCATTCTGAACAAAGAAAGCCTGACCAGGTTGGATAAAGTCTGTTCCAGAAGGAACAGTACCTGTATTGGTATAGTTTCCACTTTTTCCATTTACAGTCGTCGGACTACCAGTGAGCGCATTGTAAGCAATATACTTGCCTGTTGCGCCAGAAGTAGGATCCAGATACCAGTAACTACCATTGATATTGCTGGTAGAGGCAGCAGTTGGTGTTGTTACTGAAGCATTGTATATTGCTGTCCAGCTTACAGGTGAAACGTAAGGATTGGCTATCATGCTAAATCCATTAGAGGCCGTATTCAACGCACTAGTTGATGTGGCACTTGCACCGTTTGCTGTTCCTGATACTCCAGTTGTGGTGTAAATAACATTACCATAAACAAGGTTACCAGTTGCCTTCAAGGTCGTTGAATTGAACATTGCCAGGCCACTCTGCGTATTTGTAACAGCCCCGTAAAGATTTGGTGTCCTGTCCCCACGAATCAACAATCTGTAACCAGCAAAGGCATCCAGATTGGTCGATTTAGTATTAAGCAAGGCAGTCCAAGGGAGTGTGTTAGTGGTAACATAAGTATAATCCTGCGTTGTATTAGAAACAGTTCCTGTCTCATCGAAACCAGTACTGGATTCTATTGCATTGGCACTAAGACCAGGGTAAGCAGTAGGCCCGGTAATGAAGATACCAGAACCAGCTGAATAGCTACCACCATTTTGCCAGTTATTGTAGATGCTACCTGCATTATACACCTCAGGTGCCATATCTCTATAAGCTCGGAAACCTTTAGGGATATAACGCTCTACGGTGGCCGTACCAGTAATGGCACCCGACACTTGATCTACAATTGCACTATTAGTGATAGAGGTCGATTTCAAGGTAAGTCCATTCGTTCCTGTATTAAGTATTCCACTATTGTTAACCTTCAAAATACCTGTAACACTTTGGTTGCCACTAGTAATATTCGCACCTGCATTGTTATTGAGTGTTAAATTAGCCAGACTACCTGTTCCAGAAATAGATTGTGCAGTCGTACCTCCCAAATTAACAATACCTGTTCCAACAATTGTTCCGTTGTTTACAAAAGCACCACCTACATAATAAGTTGCAGTACCAATATTTAGAATTGCATTACTACCTATTGTAGTACCTATTGAACCACTGAATGTAGCACCTCCGATATATATATGGGTTGCAGATGCAGTATAGCTGATAACAGATGTTGCTCCGCTTGTTGTGGTAACAGTACCTGCCGTTGCGCTAAAGTTGCCTCCTACAGACAGTGTACCTGTACCAGAAGAAGCAAGATTAAATGTAGAGCTTCCACTTATTGATACATTTCCCCCAACTGTAGTTGTTGAAGCAGAGGTAGAGTTAATAACACTACCACCTGTCTGGGTATAATTACCCGGGATATTAAAGGTAGAAGTACCAAGGCTTAATGTACTAGAACCTGTACTTTTTACAGTCATACTTCCATTAATTGTTAATCCTGATGCTGTTAAGGCTATCGGACCTGTTTGACCAGAACAATCCCAAGTGAAATTATAGAAAGTCTTGGAGGTAAATGTTGGTACAGTACTAGTAACTGCACTGACATAAATTGATCCATAAGCACCCCAAGTCGCCGTAGGAAGCGTTGCACTTACATTATTTGCATATTGATAAGTACCGTTTATGGTAAATGTTCCTGTTAATGTACCTAAAGCCGCAGTTGAGCTACTATTTACAAATAAACCTAAACCAGAACCAGCTACAGTACCCACTTTTATAAATCCACTACCACTTATTGCAGGAGTTGAAGAACTAGTATGATTAAATGTACCATCAATCAATAAACTACCTTTAATGGTTAATGTACTTGTAGCGCTGTTGGTAACTGTACCTCCATTAGCTACATCTAAAGTTGCTAGTCCGTTAAGCGTAGTGGCACTACCAGTTGTAAGTGTGTAAGGTGAAGGAACAGAAACAGTTGTTGCTGTAACTCCATTACCGATAGTCAATGTAGATGTACTAGCCAAAGCCCAATCTGAAGATAAGGCGGCAGAAACAGCACCATACACATAGAAGTTTGTATTGGCCTGTGTAATACTACCCGGATTATTTCCATCATAGGCTGAAGAGCTTTGTCCCCAACTGCTCAAGGCGGTCAATAAACCACTTCCTCTATAGTAGAAGTTTAATGCAAAAGAGGAAGCACTAGTAGCGGTACCACCATAAGTAGTCACACTAAATACGCCAGCAGCAGTTACTCCATTAGGTATTATTGCTGTAACAGAAGTAGCACTATTAACGGTAAAGGATGTAATTGGCACACCGTTTACAGTTAAAGAAGAAATAATTGTTGTAGCAGCATCATCATCCAAGTTAGTTCCTGTGAGTGTCACTGTAGTTCCAGCACCACCAACTGTAGGTGTAAAGCTAGTGATAGTAGGTGCACCAACATTTGTACTAAACTCAGATGCGGCTGTAGCAGCACCTGCACCTGTATTAACAACCACAGTACCACTTGTTGTAAAGCCAACAGGGACAGTAGCAGTGATGCTTGTTGCACTATTTACAGTATAGCTAGTAACAGTCAAACCAGCTATTGTGATGCTATTTACAATATTGTTAGACCCAGCATCCATGAAGTTTCTACCGGTTATTGTTAATACTGTACCAACAGTACCGTGTGTTGGTGTAAAGCTAGAGATACTTGGTGCACTTGCAGAGAACAATTGAGCAAATACAAAGTACTTACTACCCGTAAATGTATTGCTACCCGTAACGCCATACGTACCTACAGTACCGCCTAGATTGGTGTAGACACCTGTTTTAGTAGCACTAAAGCCAATTGTATTATAAGTAGATCCCAATGCAGTTGGACGCGATAATGAGACAGAGCCATTTGTAAATCCACCCGTACTTGTGAGTAACCAATATTCAGTACCAGCTATAGACGTAAGCGTACTGTTATCGTCATTACCACCTGTACTTGCTTTAGTAGCCTGAACAGTAATAGTGGCGGCTGTAGATGTTGTTGGATTCACCAAAGAGAACGAATAATATCCTGCACTTGTTCCAATTGGGAAATTATACGTGCTACCTGTTGAAAGGCTAGCAGGCAATGACCTCGTTAAAGCACCTTGAATATAATTAGTAGCCGAACCACCAACGATTGCAGTACTTGCTGTATTAGTAACCACAACACCACTTGCACTAATCAAATTACCAGCAGTTAATGTCAACACACCACTGATAGTTCTAGAACTAGGTAAGGTTACAGAAGTAGTTCCTGTTCCAGATAGATTAATTGTCACATTTGCAGGACTACTGGTAGCAGGCCATTCATCCCCTGCTGTGTATACCCTACTTGCAGTAGCATCTGAGTATGATAACAATGAAGTAGAACCGCTGTAAGTAAATGGTGTACTACCTACATAAGAGAAACCATTCTGAACAATAAAGCTACCTCCATTGATGTTGATAGTACCACCACTATTAGTTACTGTATTGCCAGCACCCAAAATAGCACCCGTAGAAACATTTACAGAAGAACCACTATTCATCGTTAATGTACCTGTAATAGATAATGTACCTGAAGCAATAGTTAGACTAGTACCTGCGTCAACAGTATAAGTAAGTCCTGCGGCTGTGGTACCACTTGTTGTGTGTGTAAAGTCAGTAGTACCATCACTATTGTAGGTTTGATTAGTTCCCTTAAATTCTACATAAGCTAGTCCACTGGTAAGATTATTTCCAAAGTGGCCACCTGCAAACGTGATATCACCAGTTACATACAAATAACCGGGATAAGAAGCACTGTTAGAAATTTCAAAATAACTTGAACTTCCGCTTATACTAAAGTTTTTTGTAGTAAAAGTTCTGGTGTTCGTAGAAGAAGTAGAAGAAATATAAACAGTCCCACCTGTCTGCACATAATTACCTGATGCAAAATCTGTAACGCCAGTGGCAGTTAATACTAAATAGGTATTTCCGGTACTTGTAACGGTTAAAGTACCCAAAATATTAAAGTTAGCTAATCCTAGTGAGAAGCTACTGGTTTGTCCGGTTGAAGACCAAGTGAAGTTGTAGAAAGTTTGTGCCCTTACTAGAGAAGCAGATGTACTAGAAGTATAAGCACCTGTTACAAGACAAGTAGAACCTACATTCCAAGTACCAATAGGGATAGTAGATCCCGAACTACCATTTGTAACCCCATGCTCATAGGTTCCATTTACAATAAATGTTGATACGGTAGCAGTAGGTATAGTAAGGGATGTTTTATTTTGGAACCAACCTGAAGCATCAACCGTTACGATACCATTCAGCAGAGGGGCAGTAGCACTTTGGTTTACATATTTACCGCTAATTAGCAAAGTGGCATTTGCAGATATAGTTACTACAGAACCAGTACCCGATGTCAAAGTCATGTTGCTAGCAATACTTGCTGCAGTTGTTACAGTGCCATCACCAATGTATAGGTTAGACGTGTTGGCCAATGTCCAGTTGGCATCTACAGTTGCAGGGCCGTTAATGATATAGAAGTTAGAATAAGCACCTGTTAAGCCTGAAGCAGGAGTATTGCCATCGTTACCTGCACTATTCTGCCCCCAGTTACTAATAGTAGTTAAAGAGCCAGAACCACTATAGTAGAAATTAATGAGGAAATTAGATGCACTTGTACCTGTACTACCATTACTTACCACAAATACACCGCCCGCAGAAACACCAGCAGGAATAGTTGCAGTGATAGAGGTTGTGCTAGTAACAGTGTAACTAGTTACTGCTACACCACCCACTGTGACAGAAGTAATTCCACTAAAACCAGTACCTGTAATAGTTACAGAGGTACCAGCACCACCACTTGTAGGTGTAAAACTAGTAACTGTTGGTGTAGGCAAAGATATTGTCAGGGTTTGTGTACCCGATACAGAAGCCGCATTGGTATTAGTAACCCCAATAGTTGCTGAACCTCCACTGATAGTGCTGTAGGTGATAGAGGCAGTTAACTGGGTAGAACTATTAAAGGTTGTTGTTACTCCAGTTGTAGAACCATTTACAGTAACAGCCGAAACACCACTATAGAAATTAGTTCCTGTTACAACAACTGAGTAACTACCCGAAGACAATTGAGGGGTAGTACTAGGTGATATGCTACTTGTTGTAGGACTTAATGGGTTTGTAGTTGCATTAGCAGTAGCTTTTAGAGAATAATTAGGTATTCCATCATACGCATAAGCTGCAAAATAGTACTTTGTATTAGGCGATAATCCTGTAAGATTTGTTATACTACCAACAGCCCCGTTGTACGCTATAGTTTGACCTGAAATTACAGTACTAGCTGCGTTACCATTGGTAGGGTCAGTAAATGTACCAGAAGTATTATAGTAAACAACCACACCTGTAGAGCCTGCTGCAGTAGCTGCTAGATTTATCTGACTGGTAGAGCTAGTGGTAGCACTAAATGCAGATGGTGCACTTACCGCAGCGGCACTAGTTGCTTGCGTCATTACCAATGGTGATGTAGTGTAATAAGAACTAGTACCATTAAAGGAATAAACATATACATCATAGGTGGTACTAGGAGACAACCCTGTAACAGTAACTGAATTGCCAGTTCCATTATATACAACATAACCAGTACCTATAGCTGAACCACTAGTATAAGCAGCATTTGCGGTATAAGTACCACTAGGCGTTGTTGGAGTTGGACTATGAGGATAAACTACCACCAAAGAGTTTGTACCAGTACCAGTTCCATTCGTCCAGTTGGCAGTAAACCCTGTTGTACCTATACTAGTGAATGCAGCGGAGGTAGGTTGTGCAGTAGGTGCTGTTGCAAAAGTTCCTGTATTTGTTACATAAATATTGTTGAGCGTTATGTTATAACCCGTACCAACCAACCAATCAGCCCATCTTATTTGAACATTAGATTGATTCTCGAAAGCCTGTGGTAATGTGTACACAAAATTAGTTGCAGCTAATACTGCACCAGCAGGAATAGCCCCTGTAGTATAACCTGTGGATGGAGTTGAAGGTATTAACGGCGTCCAAGCACCAGATGTACCAACCCTTGCTTCTAGTTCTACCCCAGAGTTTGTAGATGAACTTACATAAGGAACAGCAAGTGTAAAACCTACTGTAATTCCAGTGAGATTTGTAGTGTTAATAGCAAGTACAGGTTGTGTACCCCCCTTGGTAGCATTGGCTGTTACAACCATATCTAACAACCTGGTATAAGGAGTAGTAGATTTACCACTTCCATATAAACCCGATGTTGAATTTATTGTTCCTCCATCCGCTACTCCTGTTACAGTCCAGTCGGCAGGAGGATTTGTTTTAGCAGCTAATGCTTGTGTCGAAACAGTAGTAATGCCTTGTGCCCAAAAAGCCCAACCATTTGCGGCGGCAGTTGAAGGGGAGGCGAAGTTGACTGTTCCTGTTGCGCTGTTAGTTCCTGAAGTTGTACTAGTCCAACCCCCACTACCAGTTGAATTTACCCCAAAAGAAAGTGGGGTAGTAGCATTAAAATAAGGCAACGCTTGAGGAGTAGGATTTGTAGGACCTCCAACCAAGTTTATATTCGTTAAAGTAAATATTGGAGTGATAGTGGCTGTGGCACTTGCATTATACGTGTAAACCCTTACCCACAAATAAGTACCAGTTCCAGATAGTGTAACAGGTGTGCCAAGTGTACCTGAAAAAGTAAGTGTCTGAGAGCCAGTTCCACTAAAGTTGGTAGCTGGTTGCAAGGATGTAAAAGTTGAAGGTGCTGTAGTGCCAGAAGCAGAAGTGCCATAAGAAACTGCATAATAATTACTAGTAGCCGTTGCACTTAAATTTACTGCACCAGTAATACCAGTAATTGAATTATTTAGCGAAGCACTGGAGTTAACATAAATTACATCAATATATCCAACACCTACAGTTGAAGTTGTAGCACCAACCCCACTTGCAGACTGCCCAGCAACTGTTGTCTTAGTTGCAGTGCCTAATTGATAGCCATAGGTAGCATTAGCCATCCCAAAACTATAACCTGAAAAATAGTTTTGGGAACTTGAGCCAGCTCCAACTGCAAATGTTTCCGTTCCACCTACAATATTATATCCTCTAGTTACAGTATATAATGTTGTGATACAAGGGCCAGCAGAATTGAAAAGCGCAGTGGTTGCATTAAAATTAGAAGCTGATACATTGGTATTTGTATTTATTGTTCCACTCAAATCACTAGTGGTCAAATAATTGTAAGTACTTGGGTTCAACCCATCCCATGTATAAGGGATAAGCACAACGTTATAAGTTAACCCCGTGGTAAGGGTAAGTGTATAATTAGAAAATGCAGTATTTAAAGCAGCAGTAGTTGTTGCTTCTAGAGTGGAACCCGAATTATAAATACTCCCTGTGCCAGAACTTGGTGGAGCGCTGCCATTTGTTACATAGCTTGATGCAGTGATTGGATTACTAGAATAAACCACTAAATAGCCCACATTGGTTTCAGTAGTGCTGCTTGGTGTACTAAAAGTTGGTGCAGTAGTTACCGCCAATGTTGCAGTTGTATTAGTAGCCTGTATTGCAAGAGAAGGGATAGCAGCAGTAATCGTAATAGCCCCTACTGTTAATGGAGGACTAGAAAGCGAATACTGTGTTGTGCCTTTAAGAGGGCTAGTAGTATTGTAAGTTGTACCACTAAAAGAATAGAGATAAACATCATAAAGGGTTTGTGGTGTTAATCCTGTTACAGTTACAGAAGTGCCAGTACTGTTATAAACAACATAACCACTTCCAATTGCTGAACCTGCATTACCATAAGCCACATTTGCAGTATAAGTACCAGAAGGTGTAGTAGGTATACTATTATGAGGATATAATGCAACTAGGGTATTTGGCCCAGTTCCATTTGTCCAGCCTATCGTGTAGCCAGTAGGTGTTAAACCAGAATATGTAAGCAATGATGGCTGAGTTTGTGCCCAGCCACTTCCAGCCAACACCCCCACAAACAACACCATCAACGATAGTTGTTTCCAGAAATTTGTGGGTTTTCTTTTTGAACTGTGTAAAACAGTTGCCTTTAAACTTTCATGCGAAACGCAACTTAGGGTTGTTGCAGTTAGTAAATTCTTAGTCATGTAAAAACATTTAAAACTGAAAAGAATGGGTTAACTTATGTTAGTAAGTAGATACTAGTGCAGATTATTATCAAGGTGTAACATGAAAATAGAAAGTTTTTTTAACAAACTATAATATTATATTTATTTTAATGTTTATTATTTTTGAAAATAAACCAACAATTATGTATTTTATTTAAAAATAATTAGCATTAAGATGAAATAAAATCAATTTAAGTTTCGATTAAAATTTATTATAAGTAAGCAGATAGTTATTGAATATTTATATATAATCAAATTGTTAACAAATGCAGTTTATGATATATAAATATTGCCTAATAAATAAAGGAGATTATATGTTAGAATAGGCAGATGGCTTAACTGATTTTACAACTTTTAAAAGTTATAAAACCTATTAATGAAAAGTGCAAAAAATTATCTTTTAGAAATTTGAAATAAATCGGCTACATATATAACAATGTACCGTCCTTTGTACAATTCATTTAAAGAATACACGATGGCTAGCTTCTATTTATCTACATACACCCTCAACTTAGCCGTTGTGACAGTATCAGTTTCCAAATGCTGGAAAAGTAGCCACTACCGCGAATTCTCAAAAAGTATCATCCCACCAGACACCTTCTTCCATGCCTTTCCCAAAACAGGAATTGGATAAAAAAGGGCTTCCGTGGCACCATCAAAACAAATGCTACCATAGAAAATGCTACAACTGTCATCTTTAAAAAAAATGGTATGGCAAATAACGTTAATGCTGATACCTTCAGAAAAAAAGGTATGGCAAATAATGTTATTGGTGACACCTTCAGGAAAAAAGGTATGGCAAATAACGTTAATGGTGATACCCTCAAGAAAAAAGGTATGGCAAATAACGTTAATGGCGACACCTTCAGAAAAAAAGGTATGGCAAATAATGTTAATGGTGGCACCTTCAGGAAAAAAGATATGGCAAATAACACTTTTTACGAATTAAACAAAAAAGAATACTTGAGATATTCTATCAGTTAATAATTAAATTTTAATACAATGATTTCAGTCACTAAAATATTCGGTAACTTATTTAGTACACCATTGATTACACCAGACAGGCTATTGCTGGGCGCTAAAGATCATTTGGCAAGAATTACTAAAGCAAATACAACGCATCAATTTGATGCAGAAATTGCTATTCTTACCCCCCTGATAGCAGTTTTGGAAGTGAATGTGAGTAACGTGGATACCACGCTGAACTTGCAAAGTGGACAAACAGATGAAGTAAATTTATTTACTTATAATTTTCATAACACACTTAGCAAATTGAGAGGTGTGATAGCCCATAGCGTGGGAGGGGAAGACACTAGTGCCTACAAAGAATTTTATCCGCATGGGCTTACGGAGTATGATTTGGCAAACCGTAGTACCATGCCAATGCTTACAACCCGTATAAATAAAGCTGCTACCAAGTTTGCAACTCAATTGGGTGTGCCTATAACAACAGAATTGCAGGCATTTCAGGCAGGATATGTTACGGCAAGGGCTAGCCAAAGTACTTCTATTGCTGACTTATCTATAGACAGGACTGATAAAACAGGTGGCGTATTGGATGTAGAATTGGCAATGAACCAAAGTGTACACTCAATTGGCTTCCAATTTCCGGGTGACGTAGTAAAATGTAGCAGCTTCTTTAACTTCAACTTGTTTTATACTGTTGGGCATAGAAAGCATACTTTGTACAAAGAAATACTAGCAATAGACTTGCAAAAAGAAGTTATAAACCGTTCGTTCACTGACAGCGTTACCATCATCATTCGAAATGTCGGCACTAATGCAGATATTATTGTGTGGCTGGGCAAAACGGCGGCTGATTTGCCTAATGCACAAGCAATTACCATAAAGGCAGGAAAAGCTTCTACGCAGCTACCTTCAGACTTGGGGGATATTACCAACACATTCTTATTGGTAAAAAATGCTAGTGAAGTAAATACAGCGAGCTTTCAGATTGAAATAATAGGTTAATGATTAATGATTAGTGATTAGTGATTAGTGATTAGTGATTAATAAAAAAGGGATTCGGATACTTTGAAGTATTAGAATCCCTTTTTATATTTAAAAGTACCCCTAAATATTAATCACTAATAACTAAACATTAATCATTAATCAATTAACGGCTGCTTGCAGCTTAGTCATCTTTTTGTATCCATAAGCAATACCTACTGCGATGAGCATGATACTCAAGTCCCTGTCCAAAGGAACAACCGGACCGCCATCGCCACCTACACCCTCACTTGGGCTACCAGGACCACCAATACCCGGATCATCAGCAGGACTCTGTGCATTCACATTTGTTGCCGTGATGAAAATACCAATCAATATTGTCAAGAAAACTATTCTGATACTCTTTACTATCTGTTGCATATAATCCTGTTTTATTTTGTTATTGTTTTGTTGGGTGCAAATATAAACAAGTGCCACCATCAAAGGCGGCACTTGTTCTATTTTATTTTAGGGTTGAATACTCAATGTTGATTGGTGAACCAATTGCTTACTTCCCGCCTCACTGATGGCTACATTGTAAACACCTGCTGCCAATCCATTGCTGATGGTCAAAGCGTGTGTGGCACTACCACCTGTGTGGCTGATAGTTTGCTCATTCACCTTCTGACCCAATGCATTGTAGATGCTAACAGTGTATTTACCTGCAACCACATTGGTCAAACTTATGTTTACTACACTACTTCCCTTCAAAGGATTAGGGTAAAGGCTGTAAGACGGTAAACGGTTATCGGTAGACAATTTAGCAACATTACTGTAGCTGACTGCACCTGTTGTGCTTACAGCCTTAATGCGGTAGTAAGTAGTTGCAGTTACGCTATTGTCTGTGGTTGCGTAGCTTGCAGTTGCTGTATTCTTGGCTGTTGACTGACCAATAGTAGCGAATGTTTTCGCATCGGTAGATTTCTCTACTTCATAGCGGGCAACACCCTTCTCTCCTACTGTGTTCCAGGTAATAGTTGCCACTTTGTTATTCAAACTTGCGCTCGCAACAATACTGTTCACAGGTAATGCACTTGGAGTAAACAAGATGGTGAATCTGTTGCTGAAGCTTGAAGAAACGGCAGTATCAATTGTGAAGTCTACAGTAGTAACACCAGCACCAAGTTTGGTAGTCGTGTTCTTGTACGCATCATACAATACAGGTGCAAAACCATTGCTTGCATAAGCAGAAGCATCAACTTGAAGTTGGTAAGATTTACCCGTTGGCTTACTGATTGCCAATGCAATGGCATCGCTTGCAGTCGCTGGTAAACGACCATCAATACTCAAGTTCTTACCCTTGTCGCTGATAGATAAGTTATCAGTTGCTCCAGCCAACTTCAATGCATCTTGTGCGCCATAAGCTTTGTTGCCAAAGTCTGATCTGAAGGCTACTGCGGCTCCGTCTACCCTATCGTAAGTTGCTGCACCAGTAGTTTGTTTCATTAAGCTGACATAGATTTTGCTTAATGATGCTGTACCAAAAATGGCACTCTTAGTAGATGTCGCAGCCTTAGCTGTTTCTTTAAACACCACCGTAGGGCTAGCAGCAAAGGTTTGTACAAACACCGCTTGACCAGGTTGTATGTAACCAAGAGAAACAGTTGAATTGTAAGAAGTATCTCCGCCAGTAGTTCGTACTAATGATGATCCAGTTAGAGCGTTAAATGCTAAGTAACGCCCTGTAGCACTATAAGTAGGATCTAAGTACCAGTAACTACCGTTGATATTAGCAGACGCCCCATAAACACTTGTTGTGGCGCTTTGGGTTCCAGAACCAGTACCCCACAATACTGGACATACATAAGGGTTAGCAACCAAACTAAATCCACCAACATTGTTGTTCAAGGTCACAGTATTATCTGTAGCCAACCCACTCGCAACATTTGTTGTACTGTATGTAACAGTACCTGTAATTAACTGACCAGTTGCACGCAGTGTTGTCTCATTGAACATAGCCAATCCAGACTGAGTATTAGTGACAGGTGAAGTATACAAATTAGCTGTCCTATCACCACGTATCAACAACCTGTAACCAGTGAATGGATTAAGGTTTGTGCTGGTAGAAGTAAGTGCTTTAAAATGACCATAAACAGGTGTTGGATTGGTATAGGAAGGGTCATAAGTATAATCTTGTGTGTTCAAGGAAGCAGTACTTGTCTCATCAAATCCATTACCATCAATAGCATTGGAGGTAAGACCTGGATAAGCAGTAGGCCCAGTAATGAAAGTACCATAGCCAGCAGGGCTAGTACCATTTTCTTGCCAGTTCGACTTAATCGTACCTGCACCATAAACTTCAGGAGCCATATCACGATAACCACGGAAGCCCTTAGGAATAAACCTTTCAACAGTTACATTGCCAGTGATGCTAGAAGTAGTTATAACTTGAGCTACTGTTGCAGAGTTGCTAATAGAAGTAGATTTAAGTGTGACTGTTGCACCAGTTACGTTAAAATTACCATTTGTAAGCGTTAATGTACCAGCAATATTTAATGTTCCAGTCTGCGTAACACCAGAGGCATTGCTTACCGTTAAACTAGAAACAGTGGCTGTACCTGAAGTACCAACACTTTGAGCAGTAGTTCCAGTAAACCCTACAGTTCCACCAATTGTTCCAGATAAAGTAACAGGGGTATATAAATAATTTATTGTACCGCTATTACTTATAGAACTATAAGTTGGAGTAGAAGTCAAGTTAAGCGTAGCACCAGATGATACACTCACTGCGCCTAAACTACATGAACCACCTGTTTCATTCATTGCAAATGTTCCTGATTGAACTGTTAAACCTGAACAAGTGAATCCGTTACTTCCAGGACTTGAAGGAGTTACAGAAGCTTGAACTATTATGTTGCCAAACATATGGTTATCAAGTATTGGACTTCCCCCACCCGTTCCATTTAAATACAAATTACTACCAGATTGTAAACTAACAGTGTTACTACCTGCCGCAAAAATGTCACATACTTTAGGACTAAGGGTCAAGGAAGAACCAGATTGGAATACTACTGAATTGGCTGGCTCGGCAAAAGTACTGTTACCAAAAGGATTTGCACCTGTACTCTGATTAATTGTACAACTAGAACCACTATAGAATTTAATAGCATTTGCAGTTTTTGCTACCAAAGATTGTTGGTTTGCATTGCCCAAAACTACTACACCATAGATGTCGGCAGTAGCACCAGCTAACAACATCATGGTATCTGTACCAGCTAAAGGAATGATGGACAACTTAGAAGTTGCATCAATGGTCAAGCCAGAACCATAGTAGTTACCAGCTAACCCATATTTTATTACACCAGAAGACTGATTAAGATTAACAACAGCTCCATTGCGTAAAATAATTTGAGCGATAGTATCTGCAGTGGTTGTACTAGTTCCTGCCGTATTGATAGAACCTGTAGCTGGAGTACCATAACTGGAACCATCAAATATCAAGATAGTGGATTTAGTAAATGTAGGGGTTACTGCTGTTCCACCAAGTGTTGTACTCCACAAACCTGAATTTGTCCAAGAAGAAGCTGCCGTAGAACCACCAACCCAATAGTATGTTGGAGGGGACGGAAGTGTAACTGAAGATGCAGTTACCGTACCGTAATTGTTAGGACTGGCATTTTGTGAAGTAAACAAGAAGGAAACAGTCAATGCTGTGTTGCTAGTAGCATACAAATTAGTGAATGTTGCGATACCACCTGATGCGGTCACAGTTGTGGTTCCACCAAGCGTCCAGCTACCTGCATTAGAACCAGTACTTGTTACCTTGATATTATCTGTAGCAGTAGTTACTAAATTATTGTACGCATCTGTGATATAAATGACTGGTTGAGTCGTAAATACAGCTGCATTATTAGCTATCACTGGTACTGTATGCACAAGTAGTTGAGAGGCAGGACCTGTACCAACTGTTTGGTCTACAGTATTCTCATCATAGTTTGTGGCAACCACATCAATAACGAAAGTGCCAGAAGTACGCAATAAACCTGATGTGCCATGTGGCATAATTGTTATTTCGTAATTATTTCCTGAAATATTAGTAATGCTGTAATCTGCTGGAATAGAAGTTTTAGAAAGTACTGTTCCATTGAAAGTAATACTTGATATAGCACTTGTCCAAGTACCACTCGGATCTGTATAAGTAATATTATAATTACCAGCTACTGTTGCAGAACCTGAAGCAGTTAATGTAGGAGGTGTTTGATTAGTACTTAATTCTTCACCTATTGCAAAGTTACCTAAAGAGGGGAAGCTAGTAGTAGAAGTAATAGTACCGACACCTGTAGAGATGATTGAAGCAGAACCACCCAAATCATTTAATGCAGAACTACTATTTGCACTTCCTATAACTCTTACACGAGACCCTACTGTTGTATTGAAACTACCATTGGAACCATCATAAGATGCGTTATTATTGTATCCTAATGTTACATAAGCTGCGGATACGCTTCCACCGCTGGATGTTAGATTGTAGTATCTATTAGGAGAAATCCCTGATATTGTACTGCTGCCTGTGGAATAACCAATTGCACTACCGGTAGTTACTTTACTTGCATAAGTAACAGTACCACTTTGAGTTACATTCAAGGTTACTGGACTGTAAACAGATGAATTACCAATAGGGAAATAAATAGATTGTGAAGCAGAGCTTACTATCGACAAATTACCATTTACATAACTTGTAGTCGAGCTTGCTGTACTAACACTATCATTGGCAGTTGCACCCAAGGTCAAGGTATAAGTAGAAGTATTCAATAAACCATAATCAAGTTTCAAAGAGTCGGTAACTGTTGTTGATTGATGCAATGTAACACCACTCGCATTACCAATCCTTAAACCAGATACTGTTGCAGGCAAGTAAGAACCTGTATTCTGTGCAGCGACACCTTCATAGCAATACATTACGTTTGTAGTAGGTAATATTGTTGTACCAGTAAAGCCACTAAATATGCCATCTAAACCACTTGTACTACCAATTTTAATTCTATTCCCTTTTGTGCTATTCAATTGGAATGTACCAGCACCTGCAATAGTTTGACTTGCATTCCTGAAGTCTGCTATAGAATCCACATTCAATGAACCACCAGCAGCTATGTTGATAACACAAGTTGTACTAGAACCAAGACCACCATTGTTGGAAGTATTCAAACCATTTGGATAAAACTCTTCCAAGTTAACAACGCCAGTACTACCAACGTTTAAGGTTGCACCATTTACAGTTGAGGTCATGAAGCTCAAATATCCATTATTTGAATATGTCTGTGTATTTGTAGTAGCACCATCAGGCATACCCTTCAAGAATGTCAATACACCATTTACGTTCAAAGTAAATGTTTGTGCATAAGGCGTTCCTGGGGTAACACTGCTATAAGTCTGATTAGAAGAAGATAAACCTATTGAACTCCATCTATCCATCGTTAACGTAGCCCCATTGTTAATGGTTACTGTGTTGTTGTTAAAATTAAATGCTGAACTTGAATTATTAACTATCAAACCATTGGCACCACCACCATTACTTGTACCGTGGTAATGCAAGGTTAGACTCTCGTTTATTGCCAACGTGTTTCCACTAGCCGCAATGGCTATTTTACCAAGATCTATTTTGCCAGCATTACCATAAATGGTTGTAGTACCAGTATTGTCAATGAAGAAAGTAATTCCATTGGCGTTATTACCAGAAGCACTACTTATGGTACCAGCATTACTGTAAACACCCACTGTACCCCCGGAACTAACTTCTACATTAGTACCATTTATCACTAATGGATTTGTTGCACCTAAGGTATTGGCTCCAACAAGGGTTGAATTAGTTCCTATTACATACAAATTATTACAGTTTGCTGAAGATGAAGAGGCAGAGGCAGATGATGAAGAAGTTGTAGTAACAGTAACGGTATAGCCATTTACGACCCATACATTACTTGCTGAACCAGGTGAGCTTGTTGATGCAGCAGCACTTGTACCATTCCATATACCCCATACTGTATTAGGAGAAGCATAATAATTACCAGATGCAATAGATACATAGTCACCAACAGCATAAGTTGGAGTACCAGTAGTTGTTTGTACAGCACTCCAAGCACTACCGTGCCTTACATAAGCAGCAAAAGTGTAGCCTACTAAGTTTGGCAATTGGGTAACAGTTACACCCGATCCAGTACCATTATACACTACATAGCCGCTACCATAAGACGTACCTAAACCGTAAGAGGCATTGGGTACATAACTTCTACCATCACCTGTAGGGGCAGATATGCTACCGGAAGTAGGATAAGCAATTACCAATACTGAATCCCAGAAATAATCTGGTGAACCCGCACGTGTTGCAGAAGGATTTGTCCAAGACAATACACTCTGCCCTGTGGTTGTTGTTGCACTAAGTATTGAGGTAGTTGGTACAGCAGTTGCACCATCCGCAATAGTAGAAGAAGCACCAGCAGAATAGTTGCTTCCAGCATAAGAGAATATTTGATAATAATAATGCTGACCATTGGTCAATCCAGTTATATAGGCACTCGTAGCAGATGTACTAGCAGTAGCCACCAATTTATAACCACTATAAGAAGTGCCTACAGTATAGGCACTACCAGCACCGCTAGGCGTATAAGAACCACTCGAAGTACTTTGGAATATCAAAACGCCATCAGTGCTACCCGTAGGAGCAGACCAGTTCAGCTTTTGAGTATTATCAGAAGTATATTGAATGTTCAATGCAGTACTTGTACCTGGGGATGTTATAGCTACACCAGTACCGGTTACTGCCGAATTAGCAGTTGTTGCACCAGTTGCTGCTCCCGAAATATTTCCACTAAAACTAGTAGCAGAACTTGGGGTAAAGGTTACAGTAATTGTTGTAGAAACATTTCCTGTAACACTTGTAGGAGAAACGGTATATCCAGACGGTGCGGTAATACTGGTTGTAACACCTGAAAGGTTCAAGGTAGTCAATGTGAAAGTAGTAGTAAGTGCATCCCCAACAGTTACATTACCAAAGGTTCCACTATTACCCAACGCACCTATTATTACAGTAGGGCTTACAGTTGGGGTTATATTAGCCGTAAGGCTTGGGAAAGAAGTAATTTGATAGTTACCACCTGCTGCACCGCCTAAAGTGATTGAACTTATGGTAACAGCTAAGTTTGTTGTAGCGTTATAAGTACCTACACTCGCAAATGTTCCAGCTACTGCGCTGATTGATACATTACTACTACCATCGCTATTTTGATAACCAGACAATACAGCACTACCATAACTGAAAGTTGCAGTATTCGTATTGTCAAATGCTTTATTGTTAGCAGAAACACCAGAAGATACTGTAAGAGTTGCTTTGCTGACAGTACTAGATGGTATAGCAATTGTGCTACTGTAACCAGTACTTGACAATGTAATTACACTGCTTGCATAAGTTCCAGCAGCCGCTGTTGCAGCCATGCGTATATTGATAGTTTGTGCAGTAGCCAATTGTGCATTTGTCAACAACACACTTGAACCCCATGCACCACTATTATAGTTGGAGCAAGAAACTTGAAAATTACCTGACAGGTCACTTATTGTTAAGTTACCTGAAACATTGTATCCACTCACAGTAAATGAGCTAGAAGTGGTTGAAGCAGTACCATATGTATTTGTAGTACCCACTAAACTACCAGTATTGGTTACCAAGCTAGTATACGCTAAAACTACTTGACCAGCACCACCAGCACCACCAGCAGCACTTTTACTTGTTGCACCACCACCACCACATGCTAAATTTGCAGCAGCAGTTCCAGCAGTACCAGTAGAACCTGAAGTAGTCTGACCATTTGGACCCGGTCCAAACCCACCTGTAACTGCAGCACCACCAATAGACGTAGATGCACTAACATAATTGAATGTTGCCGTACCACCAGTTACAGTAATTCCAGAACCAGTACCAGTAGGACCAGAAGTGCCTGATGTACCCGTTGTAGCCAAAGAATATAAATTACCATTACTTATGTATTGTTGACCTGTCGTACTATATGTTTGGCTGGCTAACCAGGGTATTGCAGTGGATGAATAAGAACTAGCAGCGTTTCCGTTACTGGAAGTGCCCGCTGAACTACCTCCCCCACCACTTTCATTATTGATACTTGTTGCAAGGTATACACTTCCATTGGCACCTGCTCCCCCCAAATAATAAGTGGCATTTGCTGGTATAATAGTAGGTGAAGCAGAATAGTTTACTGCACCACTAGTTGAAATTGTAAGCGCATTTACATAAGCAGTAGAAGACGCCCTTACAGTACTTGCCACGCCAAGATAGGTGTAAGTGGCTGTACCACCTGTGGCAGAAAAGGCTGATGAACCAGTACCAGTGGGTGCGGAAGTACCCGAAGTACCAGCAGTTGTAACTTGATAAAGATTCCCAACAGTAGTAGAATATTCATAACCAGCAGCATAAGTTTGACCAGCAGACCAAGGTTGGTCGAAAATAATTGAAGGAGCTGAAGTATAACCAGAACCAGTAGTAAACGCAACATAAGCAAGTGTGTATGGTCCAGAACCAGTAAGTGAAGCTGTTGCAGTAGCAGCAGCACCAGCGTAGGTAAACACAGCACCAGTAGTACCAGCAGAAGAAGAACCAGAAGTATTTGTTGGAGCTGTTGAAGTAGAAGTACCAGCAACAGTAACTGTATATAAGTTAGCACCATTAGCTACTTGTTGACCCAAAGAATAAGATGTAGAAGCAGCCCATTGGGTACCCACTATCAATTTAGGAACAACAGAGGAGTTTAAATAAGCACCCGCAGTAGCAACAGTACACAAGTAGATACCCCCACCATTTACACCGCCCAATCCTTGTTTTTGTGCAGCAGTACCACCATAACCAGGTGTACCACCCGGAATACTAACAAGTGTACTACCTCCCCCAGAAAAAGTACTAGCAGTTCCTAAACCACCAATAGTGTTTGTTGAACTTGTAGTACCACCGGCACCACCGGCACCAGCAGCGATGGAGTAAACCGTACTGGTTGAAAGACCCGTAGGAATTGCAGAAATATAATTGCCACCAGCACCACCACCAGTGGAGTAGTAGTTTGCAGAACTACTTGCACCGCCGCCGCCGCCGCCGCCGCTATAAGCTTGCACCTGAACGCCAGTTACAGCAGATGAAGGTGGTACCCAAGTTGAAGTTGCACCAGCATTTATAGTAACATTACCTGTCACGTTCAATACTGCGCCACTAACCATAGTAAGCTTGGCACCCGAGGTGCCAGTACCTGCAACAGTTACGTTGGTAGCATTAAGCACACCACCACTAGTAATGCTTAATATACCAGTACCATTTACTGCTATATTATACACCCCAGTAATAGATGTACTAACTGTAAGTGTAACACCTGTATTTACAGTAACTGAAACAGGAGAAGTCGAAGTACCAGTTGTTGAGGGTATGCCCCCTGTCCAAGTACCAGAAGTAGTCCAGTCACCTGTTGTAGAGGCTGTCTGAGCAGTAGCACTCATCGCACCAACTGCAAAAAGAAAGATTAAGCTGAATAACTTGTACCAGCTTTCTGTGTAGTTGTTCTTTTTCATACGTGTTTTATTATTATAAAAGATAGAAACATGGGGATGTATAGTGCCTATATGTGAAGTTGCACTTGTTGAAGGGTTCTGGTATACACCAGATTTGCGGGGTAACTTTATCATTAAATTCATAATTGTTTAGCAATCGATTCAAGCAATCTTTTTAAAACTGTGTAGCTAGAAAACATATTGTTTCTAAGCTATTTGAATTGGTGAAATTATAGAGGTATTTTCTAATTATTTAAAAAATCTGCGGCATCGTTTCCGGAAACGATGCCGAATATGCCAAGAATAATCACCTTATAAGTATACACAATACACACACAATTTACTTTTCCATTTCATCAACCGAAAAAGAAAGTAGATAGCTAAGAATAAATATCAGTATTTGGAAAGAAAAGTGGTTGGTTCTAGATATGAAACTAATTAACCCTAAATTTCTTACTCATATCGTAACGCCACGATTGGGTTAAGTCGTGCGGCTTTCATTGCAGGATAGATACCCGCGGCTAATCCAACCAAAGAACAGATGACGATACCAGCCACTACCCAAGCCCAAGGAATTACAAATGCAGTATTGAGAAAATGACCAACGATATTACCGATAGTAATACCTAAGATAATTCCAAAAAAAGCTCCCAACAGACTAATAGTTATGCTCTCAAATAAAAATTGCAATCGTACATCTCTTCTCTTTCCACCTATTGCTTTTATCAAGCCAACTTCTTTAGTTCGTTCATTAACAGCAACTAGCATAATATTCATCAATCCAATAGCTGCTCCAATCAGCGTTATTAGCCCAATAACTATGGCACTACCAGCTATGAATCCAAGATTAGAAATCAATAGTTCCGCAATTTTATCACTCTTTTCAATCAAAAAGTTATCTTGCTCCAATGGTTCCATCTTCCTAACACTTCTAAACAAAGCAGTCGTCTCGCCAATAGCCCCCTCAAGCTGTTGCAATTGTCCAACCATCACTCCAATTGTATAAGAATTTGAAGCATTACTAAATCTTGCACTGTTATTAAAGGGGGTAATGACTACTTCATCCTGTCTTAGGAAAGAGCTACTTCCCTTGCTTTTAAGTAAACCAATAACTTTAAACTCAATTCCCCCAACAAGTATCATCTTATCCAAACACTTTTCAGGAGACTCATCTCCAAAAAGTTTTGTTGCAATATTTTGACCAATCAAACAAACATTCTTTCCACTTTCTATGTCAAGACTACTAAAGTTTCTTCCTGTTTGTATCGTATATCCATTTACGTTCAAATAATTCTCATCGCCACCCCAAACTGTTCCATTCGGATTGGTTTTCTTTTCACCATACCTACACTCAACATTCCTTCCCATAACAAAATAAATGCTTACAATAGCTGGAAATGTAAATGCTTTTTTAAAAGTAAGTGCTTGCTCTTTTGTGATAACTTTTCCTAGGTTCGACTTCTTCTCTTTCTGCCCCCTTTTACTTAATTCTACTTCTTCCCTTTCGTGGTGGCCGAACCCAGCCTTATTTTCCTTGAAGCGAAGACTAAAGGCATTAGTACCCATTGAAGAAAAACTCTCACGCAAACTTTGATCCATCGATTGGATAGCTGTAATGATTCCGATCAAAGCCATAATTCCGAAAGCTATAATAGCAACAGTGATCCCAGTGCGAAGTTTATTGCTGCGAACGGTACGAAATGCCAATAAAAAAGAGTCTGAAATAGTCATCACTACTTATTTTAGGATGGCAATAAAGATAGGGTGAAAATCTAAATACCATTATACTGATATTTTTACAATGAAAGGATGGTTTAGTAGACTGCGCTCAAGAAATAAATAAATGGATTGTTACAAGTTAATTTCATGGCAACTTTATAATAATTTACTCTCCAATATTTTGAACCCCAAAATAATGTAACCAATTTCGTAGCATACAGTAATTCCTGTATCAAGTTCGCCTATAGCTTATAAAGGACAAATTTATATACGCAACGCCCTATCTTCATCAACTATATTAAAAGGTTTAAAATAGCTAGGTTTATTTTTGGCAGCGATAACCAATTCTTCTTTTTTTAAGGGCTTATTTCTTGAAGATATTATTTACAGCTCCTGCCAACATCGGAAACTTCTCTTTTACATAAGTAGCAATGATTTCTATCACTTTTGTCGCTTGCTCAGAAGACAACCCGGCTTCACTTTTTAATCTATCAATCAATTCGTTCATAATTATATTTTTAAGCTACTTTTAATAAGCTCATTTTACTCTTGTTGAACATGCCTTCTGCATAGTCTAAAGTAATATGAAGTTTGTTTTCATTAGTACCCGGGAGTTCAAACATAGCATCTGTCAAAATACCTTCACAGATACTTCTCAATCCCCTGGCGCCCAATTTATACTCCATTGCTTTCTCTACCATAAAATTGAGAACAGCTTCATCAAAAGTCAAATCAATGCCCTCAAACTCAAACAAGCGTGTATATTGTTTGATAAGTGAGTTTTTAGGGGTTGTCAAAATGCTACGCAATGTTTCTGCATCCAATGGATTGAGGTAAGTAACAATGGGCAACCTCCCCAATAACTCAGGGATCAGGCCAAAGCTTTTCAAATCCTGTGCATTTATAAACTGAAGCAGGTTCTTACGTTGATAATCCTGACTCTCTTTGTTCACATTAAACCCAATAGCATTGGTGTTTATCCTGCGGGCAATTACTTTATCAATACCATCAAAAGCTCCCCCACATATAAAGAGAATATTTTTAGTATCTACTTTAATCATCTTTTGGTCTGGATGCTTACGACCTCCTTGTGGTGGAACTAACACTTCGGTGCCTTCCAACATTTTCAGAAGCCCTTGTTGCACTCCTTCACCACTTACGTCTCTAGTGATAGATGGATTATCGCCCTTACGCGCTATTTTGTCAATTTCATCTACATAAACAATACCTCTTTCGGCTGCCGCTACGTCATAATTACAGTTTTGAAGTAAGCGGGTAAGCATACTCTCCACATCTTCACCCACATAGCCAGCTTCAGTGAATACAGTTGCATCTACAATTGCAAAAGGTACATTCAACAAGCGAGCGATTGTTTTGGCCAATAAAGTTTTGCCCGTACCAGTTTCACCCACCATCACCACATTACTCTTTTCTATTTCAACATCATCCTGGGATTGCTTTTGATTGATACGTTTGAAGTGATTGTACACCGCTACAGTAATCACTTTTTTAGCATCGTCTTGTCCTATGATATATTCATCCAAAAACTTCTTGATTTCAAAAGGTTTACGGATATTGAGTTTGAAATTGGAGGTTGCGCTTGAAGACAAAGCATTTGAGGCACTAGAAGCAGAATTTGACTCTTGTTTCAATCCTAGCTCTTGTGTAATAATATCTTGTGCGTGTTCTACGCAATTTTCACAGATATGCCCTTCTTGTCCCGCTATTAATATTTTCACCTCATCGCGACCACGACCGCAAAATGAACAGTGCAAATTTGTTTGTTTAGGCATTATTTGTATAATTTATTTAATATTTATCAATACAATTATTGATAACAACGCTACTTAGAATCCAAAAATACATCTAAAAGTTTATTTAAAGCTCATTTGGATTCCCTTGAAAGCTATAGTTTATCCAAAACACCATCAACGATACCGTAAGCAACAGCTTCATTTGCATCCATCCAATAGTCTCTGTCGAAGTCTTTCATCACTTGTTCAAAAGATTTACCGCAGTTTGTTGCCAAGATTTTAGCACCCAATTCTTTGGTTTTTCTAATCTGCTCAGCCTGTATTTCTATGTCAGCACTTGTTGCCTGAAAATAACCACCAATGCTGGGTTGGTGTATCATTACTTCGCCATGAGGATAGATAAAACGCTTTCCCTTTGTTCCAACACTTAATAAAATAGATCCCATGCTGGCTGCTAATCCCATACAAATAGTGCTTACAGGGCTTGATATCAGTTTGATTGTATCGTACATCACCATACCACTTGTAACGACACCACCTGGGCTATTTATATAAAACTTAATTTCTTCACCAGGCTTGTCAGCTTCCAAAAGCAATAGTTTGGAAACCACATCTTTTGCGCTTTTATCATCTACAACTCCCCATAGGTATACGGCTCTTTTCTCGAAAAATAACTTTTCCATTTTCTTCATGGTCATGCCACCTATTTGTTCTTGCTTCTCTTCTTTCGGAGCTTCTTCTTCCTCCTCTTCCATCAAGTAAGGATTTACTGTATATTTTGATTGAATCATTTTCTTTTTGTTTTAATTGTAACTATACTGAGATATTGAAGACTACTTCAATGCGGCAGCTTTTCTCGGGTTGATGAAAAGAACTTCATCTACCAAACCATATTCTTTGGCTTCTTCCGCTTTCATCCAGAAATCTCTGTCGCAATCGATAGCAACTTGTTGGATGTCTTTGCCACTATGATCTGCAATTACTTCGTAGAGTTCTACTTTCAACTTCTTTATTTCCCTTGCAGTAATTTCGATATCAGTTGCTTGTCCACCAATACCGCCACTAGGCTGGTGAAGCATAATACGGCTATGTTTTAGCGCAGTACGTTTACCTTTTACACCAGCACAAAGTAAAACTGCACCCATGCTAGCTGCGATACCTGTGCAAATAGTACTTACGTCGGGGCTTATAAACTGCATGGTATCATACACACCCAAACCTGCGTAAACACTTCCACCAGGACTGTTAATATACATCTGAATATCCCTGCTCCTATCCACACTTTCCATAAAAAGTAATTGTGCAGTAATGATGTTTGCTACATAGTCATTTATTCCTTCGCCCAAAAAAATGATACGATCCATCATCAAACGACTGAATACATCCATTTGAGCAATATTCATCGGACGTTCCTCGATGATATAAGGCGTTAGATTGGTTGGGTTAAAATGGGATTGATAACTGTGCAGGGATGCACTACTGATACCTTGATGTTTTACAGCATACTTTTCAAATTCCTTTCCAATATTCATTTACTCTGTTTTATTAAATTATAATAATAGCCTCACGTTCTTTCAAAATGTGTGCAAACTATTAAAAGCGACAAGATGACTGTCTCTAGAGAAGTACTAGAACTTTGGACAGTTTATCGGCTTATCAGTATTTGGCCTGTAGATATATACTGCAGATAGTTCTATACCCCCTTTGTTTTCGCTAGCTGTTTTAAGTGCAGACGTAGTGACATCATAAGTAAGGCCAAAACGAAGGTCATTAAATTCCAGACCTACATAAGGAATAATCGCATCGTTCAAACGCACCCAGCTACCAACATACAAACTTGTTGATTTGTTGTCTTCCTGCTGAGCAATAAATTGAAACGCACCCCCAAACACGGTTTCACTTGCACCAGCTTGTATTGTTTGTATACCACTAAGATGCAAGGTAGTTACAGGACCAATGCCAAAATAAGTTCCTGCTTGTATTGTAGTTCTCGTATTTATTGGTTGACTTTCTGAACTTGTTAACTTTTGAGTTGGCTGATTGATATGATAAACGCTCACACCGCCATAAAAATTATTTCTATCGTTTGTGCTAGTGCTATATAAAAGACCAGCATTTAAATCTAAGTAATTAGCTGAAGGGTTGATAATGAGGCTTGGATCATAATTATTGTAGTATTGTGGAGTTCCATTGGTATTGTATCCAACAATTAAACCCGAAGTATTGATATATGTATTGGCATAAGTTAACTGTACACCACCACTCAGTTGACTAAATCCATTTTCATCCAATCCTTTGTGATAAGCCGTAGATACGCTAAAATAATTCATGTTTACAGCACCACCTGCACTTTTGTCAGTGAGGAAAGTAGCACCAACACCCCAAGTATCATTGGTTGGGATAGCATCTTTCCCTACATGAAAGTCAACAGAACCAGTTGAAGTGATAAATGCATTGTTGATGGTAGGCCATTGATTTCTGTAGTTACCTACTACGCGCACAGCCCCATCAAATTTTCCCGTAAAGGCAGGATTAAGTGTAAGTGGAGAAGAGAAGAATTGTGAAAAGTGCGGATCTTGCGCATACAAGCTACTTGACAAGATAAAAAGCAGAACAGGGGCAATTAATTTTTTCATTGTGTTGCAAATTATATTATTGATAAATAAACTTAGAAAAGCGCTGTATATGCGTAGAGTAGCTTACTATTTTTAACATATGACGTTATCTAAAATTTTCGAAAGACAAATATAGCCCATTTTAGTAAGTTTACGACTGCAATTTAGTTCCATACGCTAGATCGCCAGCATCTCCTAGTCCGGGTACAATATATCCTTTGGCTGTAATTTCGTCATCGATATCTCCACACCATATCTTTATGTCGGTTCCACACTCTCTTTGAAGGTACTCTACGCCAACGGAACTGGCAATAACACAAACCACAAATATCTCTTTAGGATTGCCTTCTGCTTTGAGGAATTGTACTGTTTTTGCCAACGAAGCACCTGTGGCAAGCATCGGGTCACTGATGATAACCGTTTTGTTATCTAGAGATGGGCAACTTAGATAATCTAAACTTATCTCGAATGTGCCATCTCTGTGGTGTTTTCTATATGCCGAGATGAATGCATTTTCTGCTTTATCAAAGTAATTCAACATACCATTGTGTAGTGGCAAACCGGCTCTCAATATCGTGGCCAGAACAGGCTGTTCTTTCAGTACCTTACTAGTATGTATACCCAATGGTGTCTGGATTTCTATTTCGCCATACGGAAGTAGCTTGCTAATTTCGTATGCTGCCACTTCGCCCACACGCTCTATGTTTCTACGAAAACGAAGTCTATATTTTTGCGTATCTACATCTCTCAATTCAGAAATCCAATTACTTACCAGACTATGTTGCTCACTTAAATTTATTACCATACCAACGTACTTTTTGAGTTCTAAGATTAATTGCACTATTTAGTTTGCAACAATGAATGTCGTTACAAAACTAAGGTTAAGACAGTTATGTCTTTAATACATTTGTCCCCACAACTAATCATTCTGTTCAACGCTTGTGTAAACATGCAAAGATTAATTTTAACCAACCAAATTAGCACACCTGCTAAACAATTTTCATCGCAATTGTGTTAATTAAATTGTAATTAAGCTCATTTTGCGGCTTGTTTCATAGCCAAACTGTCTATTGTAAATAACAAAGGCTATATTTCAACCCAAAAAAGGTATTCATTATTTATTATTAAACGATAAGTCAAATTTATTAAGATGGCAGTATTAAAAGAAGGAAGTAAGGCTCCTGGGTTCAAAGCGTTGGATCAAAATGGGAAAACAATAGCACTTAAGGATTATTTGGGAAAGAGAGTTGTTCTTTATTTCTATCCAAAAGATGACACGCCGGGATGTACGGCACAAGCATGTAACCTACGCGACAACTACACAGAATTGATTGCTCAAGGATTTCAGGTTATTGGTGTGAGCGTGGACGGCGTGAAGAGCCACAAGAAGTTTCAAGAGAAATACGAGTTGCCTTTTCCTCTGGTATCAGATGAGGCAAAGAAAATTGTGGACGATTACAACTTATGGGGAGAAAAGAAGTTTATGGGGAAGACCTATATGGGCACTACCAGAACTACCTTCTTGATTGATGAAACCGGAAAAATTAAGAAGATTATTACAAAGCCTGATACTAAAAATCATACAGAAGAAATATTGGCTGCCTGGAATGAAGCTTAGTTTCTGAAGATACTTACTTTAAAAAAGCCTTGAATACTTAAATGTATTCAAGGCTTTTTAGTTGGTGACAACTTAGTTACCCTATTAATTTAAAAGCCATAGTTACCTTATTAAAATCAAAACGCACACCACCACCACATACAAAGTCTAAATTATTACCAGGAAAAGAGAAGGCAATCAGGTGTTTATATACTTCTTTCCAACATTTATATATGTTTTCTCAAAAAGAAGATATGTTTTTCGGGAAAGAAGATATGTTTTCTCAGAAATAAGATATGTTTTTCAGGAAACTATATATGTTTTCTGAGAAAGAAGATATGTTTTTCGAGAAAGTAGATATGTTTTCTCAGAAAGTAGATATGTTTTCTCAAGATTTATATATAAACGTGACAGATAAGGGTATTAAAAGGAAAAGAGCTATGCTCATTCAAGCTTAGTGTTCTCTATGTCCCATAGGAAATGTAACTCCTAGGTTCAAAATCATTTCATACGTACCGAAACTCTGTCTTGCCCTGCCTTCATATATTCTCAAACCACTATAGCTGGCAAAGTCTAATTTGTTGGCATATTCTAGATAGATTGTTTTGAAAAAGGTAGCACGTATTGCTGCTTCTGCTCCAATATTCCAACCACCTAGCTGAAAGTGAGGATCGTTCCTCTCCTTGGTGCTGTCTGGTGTATATCCAAACTGATTTTCTACATGCGGTATTACTGGCCCTATCCCACCCTTTGCAAAACCATCCACTTTGAAGTTATTGCTCTTATCTTGATAAAAGTTCCAGCGTTTTGTAAGGTTAAATAACAAGAAGTTAGCTCCATTATTCAAATAATAGTAATACCCATTTAATTTGTTAAAAGCTATAGACGTATCTACCTGCCTGTTATTTAGTTTTCCAACCACATGTGCATTCTGGTCAGCGAAGATAAATTTGGTATGATCGAAGTTTATTTCCCAACCCCAGCCGTGTTTCTTGTCGAAAATATAACCGATCCGATAATTGTATTGCGGTATGGATAATGCAAGATGAAAGAGTCCTTCATTCCAACCCGGATGATCATGCCCCTCTATCCCCACAAACTTATAATCATTTCCTAGACCAGGTTGCATAACCCGCACATTACTACGTGTATACCACTCTTTGTTATATCCCCACGAAAAATAAAACTCTCCTTTGCGTTCTTTTTTCTTTTCTTGCGCAAACACACTCAATACCATTAGTACTAATGATAGCAATACAATAACTCTTTTCATAATCCTTATTTTTAATTAAGATAAATCAGATACAACATCTGTTCCCTTCAAACCATTCATAGAAAAAGGTGCAGGGTAGGAGGCCGCAAATATAAAGTAGTCTCACTTATCAAAGTTTCCAATAGTTTTACGCTTTGAAATTGCGATGGATATGAAAGAGAAAAAAAGTACAAAACATCAATCTGTTATTTTCCTTGAGGGACCTAGGCCTAGGCTTTATGAACTCAAATTTGCATGGAATGTATTTAAACAATTTATTGCAGGCTTCCGGACACTTCATTTTATAGGGCCTTGCGTTACCGTGTTTGGTAGTGCGCGCTTTGAGGAAAGTCACCCATATTATCAGGCTGCAATGGCTTTTGGTAGAGGCATTGCCAAGCAAGGACTTACAACAATGACAGGCGGTGGTCCTGGCATAATGGAAGCTGCAAACCGAGGCGCATTTGAAGCAGGTGGCAAATCGGTCGGCTGCAATATCAAGCTACCCTTCGAGCAATCTGCCAACCCTTATGTACACAAGAGCATCACTTTTAGATATTTTTTTGTACGAAAAGTGTTGATGGTAAAATACTCTTATGCCTTTGTGATAATGCCTGGTGGTTTTGGCACAATGGATGAATTGTATGAGACACTCACCCTCATACAAACCAATACCATCAATCACTTTCCAGTAGTGCTGTATGGAAAAAGTTATTATCAGCCCATGATGGATTATATAAAGGATATGGCAGATAGCGGAACAATCTCTATGAATGACCTTGATTTATTTCTTTTTACAGACGACATTGAAGAGGGTTTACAACACATTAAGAAGCATTTACGACCTGTTCCTAAAAAAGCACGGAAGAGATTGTGGTGGTTGTTTGAAGGAAAATAGTTAGAATTACTTAGGTAAAGATTTTTTGCTACCATGTGTTTGTGATTATATCGAAATCAACCAAGGGCAGATAACTTTAGAAGTGAGTTGGGCGTGAATAGAAATCCTCATTGAGGCCCAAGTTTTTCAGACTGTCGTTGGTTTTATAGTCCAAAATCTACTGGATTCCAGTTTCTTATTTTAAGGCTAATCCAGTCAGATAACAAATAAAATTTAACCGATAAACTTCAGATTATAATTTCTATTTGGTAAATTAAATTCTGTACCTATACATTTGCAGCAGTTCTTTTTATTACTTATCAAGAAAGGCAGAGGGATTTGGCCCGATGAAGCCTTGGCAACCCAAACAAGTACACGCTTGTTTAGAAGGTGCCAACTCCACCCCATTATGGGGAGAGATAAGTCAGTGCTGGTTCAATTTTTATCAAAAACTCCTTTGGATTTCTGTAATATTAAGTGCCTGTCTGATTTATTTTGGACGGGCTTTTTTTTTGCTGTTGCGGATTGCTGGTCACCAGTAACTCGTAACATGTAATCCCCTACCCTTTCTTAATTTTATCATATTCACTAAGTATCAACTTTTTTGCAAAGTGATACAACACCTGGTAACCGGTTCTAAAAAAACTATTTACCTACTACTAACTATGTCGAAGATTTTTAAACACGAGGGATTATTTGAATTGGAGAGTGGCAAAAGCGTAACAAACCTTCATTTGTCGTATACGACTATTGGCACGTTGAATGAACAGAAAGACAATGTTATCTGGGTATTTCATGCGCTTACGGCCAATGATAATCCCGTAGAATGGTGGCCTGGTTTGGTTGGAGAAGGCTTCTTGTTTACGCCAGAAAAATATTTTATTGTTTGCGTAAATACCCCTGGCAGTTGCTATGGCAGTATAGGGCCGTTGGAAATAAATGCGGAGACTGGCAAGCCCTTTTATCATAACTTTCCTTGGTTTACAACGCGGGATATGATAAAGGCCTATCAATTACTGAAGGAAGAGTTGGGGATTACTAAAATAAAACTAGGCCTTGGCGGTTCGATGGGTGGACAGCAATTATTGGAATGGGCAATTGATGAACCTAATTTATTTGAACACATCATCCCAATCGCTACCAATGCAAAACATTCAGCATGGGGTATTGCTTTTAATGCTTCACAGAGGATGTGTATAGAAAGTGATTGTACCTGGAAAGAAGAACATGCAAATGCAGGATTGCAAGGTATGAAGACGGCACGTAGTATAGCCCTCATCAGCTATCGTAATCATGACACTTATGAACACTTTCAACACGGAATAACCGATAAAACGGCTACACATTCTGTAGATGAACAAATTTTTAAAGCAGAGACTTATCAAAAGTACCAAGGAGAAAAGCTGGCAAAACGATTTAATGCATTCAGCTATTACGCTCTTAGCAGAGGAATGGATAGCCATAATGTTGGTCGAAATAGAGGATCGGTAAAAGCAGCACTTAAATTAATTAAAGCTAAGGCATTGGTTATAGGCATCTCTACCGATTTGTTGTTTCCAGTGCAGGAACAAGCCTTTATTGCGCAACATATCCCCAATGCCAAACATACTGTTATAGAATCCTTATATGGTCATGATGGTTTTTTGTTGGAATATGAACAGATAGAAAAGGCAATACGAGCATTTATTGATGGTATATAAAACGAAGTTCAAATACGCTCAAAAAACATTACCAATAATTAACATACAGACTCTTTCCTTGGATACTTATTTTAAATAAGTTTGCATAGGAATTACAATTTTGTAACACATTACTTAACAAACAGCTTTGCCATGTCTTTGATTAAACACATTCTTTGCGCCGTAGATTATTCAAGCACTTCATCTTATGCATTTGAATACGCATACGACACAGCTATTATCAGAAATGCTTCAATTACCGTAGTACACGTAGTAGGTGCACACGAAGAGATGTCTTCCGTATCTTTCAAGCAGATAGAAGAGGAGTTATCCAATTGGTTATCTGAAAGGAATCCAAACAAAATCCCTATCAAACAAGAGATTTTATTTGGCATCCCCTATGTGGAAATATTACAAGCAGTAACAGACTTAAAACCAGATTTGGTTGTATTGGGAAACAAAGGACATAATATTCATGATCACTTTTTTATTGGCCATGTAGCCGAGAAAGTATTGCACAATACCGACTTGCCTGTTTTACTGATAAAAGCCCCTGTGGTAAAGAAGTAAGGGCTAAATTCAAGACACATCTAAGGATTAAATATAAAATAAAGCGGTCGGCATTTAATTATGCCGACCGCTTTCAGTATATTCTATTATGATGATTTATCTATTCATACTAGCCAAAAACTCTTCGTTGTTTCTGGTACCACGCATACGTTTCAGCAACTCATTCATTGCTTCTTCGGGTTTCATATCATTCAAAAACAAACGCAGGATATTCATCCGAGAAAGAACTTCCTTGTCTAATAACAAATCATCACGTCTTGTGCTAGAACCCACCAAATCGATAGCAGGGAAAATACGACGATTGGCCAGGCGTCTATCCAACACCAATTCCATATTACCGGTACCCTTAAACTCTTCGAAGATTACTTCATCCATCTTACTACCTGTTTCTATCAAAGCAGTTGCAAGAATGGTAAGTGAACCACCAAACTCTATCTTTCTGGCAGCACCAAAAAATTGTTTAGGCTTCTGCATGGCGTTGGCTTCCACACCACCACTCAACACCTTTCCACTAGACGGAGAAGTTGTGTTGTAGGCCCTTGCCAAACGGGTAATGCTATCCAACAATATAATTACATCATGCCCACACTCTACCAGTCTCTTGGCTTTTTGCAAGGCCATTGCAGATACTTTTACGTGCTTTTCGGCTGGTTCATCAAAGGTGCTGGCTATCACTTCTGCATTTACACTGCGCTCCATATCGGTAACCTCCTCTGGTCTTTCATCAATCAAAACCACCATCAGATAACATTCCGGGTGATTGGCTGCAATGGCATTTGCCACTTCCTTCAACAACATTGTTTTACCCACTTTAGGTTGGGCTACAATCAATCCACGCTGACCTTTACCAATTGGCGTAAAAAGGTCTATAATACGAGTACTATAGTTACTAGGCGTTGTAAAAAGGTTCAGTTTCTCGAAAGGAAACAAAGGCGTAAGGTAATCGAAAGGAACACGATCCCTCACTTCATCGGGTCTTTTACCATTGATGCCATCTACTTTTAAAAGGGCAAAATATTTTTCACCTTCCTTTGGTGGACGAACAGTACCCACCACAGTATCACCTGTTTTGAGACCAAA
>Ga0208741_10000204_pt1 | contig 33343 bp, 29 predicted proteins | sample CryBogCBE03Jun09_FD_184576 | JGI IMG/M metagenome (GOLD analysis project Ga0208741, IMG submission 184576) | Freshwater microbial communities from Crystal Bog, Wisconsin, USA - CBE03Jun09 (SPAdes) | ecosystem: Environmental > Aquatic > Freshwater > Lake | place: Crystal Bog, Wisconsin, USA...
CCAATGGGTGTCTTTCCTAAGCCCTTTTTCTAGAATTAGGATAGAAAGCAATAAAAAAAGCCCACCCATTGCTTCGGCACTAAAACTGCAACGGAGAAAAGGCACAACCCCCAAAAAGTTGGCAAGAAGAAGTAAAATAAAAAGATATTTCTCCTGACCAAACTTCTTTATTATCAAATAATTGCAGAGTACAAAGCCCAATATCCCCACAAAAACATGGGTCATAGAGAAGATAAAGAAGCGGTTGGCAATGCCAATTGCAGTGAAAAATCGATATATCCAAATAAAAATATAAGGCTGTAAAGAAGGGCGTATCTGTTCTCCAAATTCCCAGGTAAGGTTTTTTGCAGGCGTAAGTCCTAACTTGTAAGAAGCTAGTTCTATGATCTGAAAATACTCATCCGAATGAAAAAAGTAGGTATGCCAAGCAGTGAGCATCTGAATTATGAAAGCTACTGCCAGTAGTATTTTTATTCTTGTATCTAATAATCGCATATCTAGGTGCTGTGTGCGCCAAAAGTAGCCAACTTGACCGACCTGTTTTTATCTTTTTGTTTTTGAGTCACAATTCTGCAGACAAATCATTCGAAGGGAATACTATTCGCATTATGATCCTTTTGTGTGTAAGAAATTGTTGCGGATGTGATTAATAAGGAAGAAAAATTTGCTCATATAGAAGGAGAATATATTTTTGCATTCGAACAAGTGTTCTAAACGAGTGTACGAATGAGTGAAACAGTACTGACAACCGAGGAAACGATACGCAATGCGGCACAGAAAATCTTTAAACAGAAGGGGTTTGATGGCACGTCGGTACAGGAGATTGCCACTGAGGCGGGTACTACCAAATCGATGGTGAATTATTACTTCAGAACGAAAGAAAAGCTGTTTTCAGAGATTTTCCATAATGAATACAGGAACCTGTTTTCAGGGATTGGCTTTTTTATTACAGCCGATTTATCGCTGCGGGAGAAGATAGAAAAGATAGTGGAGTTTGATATTGACAAGCTTTCGGAAATACCCGACCTGCCCATTTTTATCTTGACGGAACTGCACCATAACCCTGAAATAGTTTTTAAAACAATAGAGAGTCTGCCGATTTTGATGGTGCTGAATGGATTGAACAATCAGATTGCCGAAGAGGTGGCAAAGGGAACGATACGGATGATTGCGGCAAGGGATTTAATCATCAATATACAAAGCCTTACCATATTTCCTTTTTTGGGAAGACCCATGATGATGAAGATTTATGGATTGGACGAAGCGGGGTTTAATGCAATGCTGCAACAACGGAAAAAGGAGATACCAGAGATAATTTGGAACTCGATAAAAATATAATGTTTAACCACAAGGCACACAAGGGTTTTCACCAAGTACACAAAGATTAGAACTCGTGTCCTTTGTGTTTTTCTTAGTGGACTTTGTGGTAAAATAAAATTAATATGAATAAAGCATTCGTTTACTTATTGGCTTTCTATCTTTTTATAAATAGTCTAGCTGCGCAGGTGCAGATAGACAACCTTTCTTCGCTTTGGAAGATAGCCCTACAAAATAACCCCAACCAAAAAGTGTATGCCTTGAAGCGTGAACAGCTTGGATATGATTATAAAACGTCCCAAAGCTTCTATTACCCCCAAGCCGCAGCAAGCTTTAATGGTCAGGATAATCTGATACAATCTGTTACGCCTGTTCCTGGTATTATTTTTAATAAACCGGGAACTGTTTATCTGCAATTTGGCAAACATTATACGTATAATACCGGACTAACTGTAACAAAAGACTTGTTCGATTGGCAGGCAATGCTTCAATCCAAGATAGCGAAAGAGAATATTCAGTTGACTAATGTGCAGCAAGAAGCGTACATCCAAACGCTGAAAACACAGGTAGGGCAATACTATTATGCGGCCTTGTTGGCAAAGGCTTCGAAGGAAATCGCAAAGAAAGATTTGGCTTTGGGAGATAGTATTTACGAGGCGATAAAAAGCAAATTCAATCAAGGGCTAACGGATTTAGGTGCCGTGAATCAGGCAGAAATAAATAGAAATAGCATCAGTCAGAATAGTTTACAGAGCGAGCAATTATATAACCAGGCCATTGCAAATATCAAACTTCTGGCAGGTATCAGTGCCGCTACAAAGATTGTTTTGGTTAATATCCCTTTAGAAAATCAACCTAGTACTGTTGCTTTGGGAAATGATAAAACGTTGGAGCCTTATGCCGATAGTATCGCCATTGCCGATTTGCAACGCAAGGCGCAGAAGGCCGCCTTCCTTCCAAAACTTACTGCCACAGGATACTTTGGCTTTCAACAATTTGATAATGATTTCCAGATTAGTTTTAGTAAAAATGCTTGGTCTGATTATCAATATATTGGTTTGGGGCTCAGCTGGCCATTGTTCACGGGTTTTGCCAATAGTAATAAACTGAAGAGTATCTTCACTCAAAAGAGAATTGTTGAACAGAAATATCAGTCGGCAAAAGAACAAAGCAACATCAACGATTCTCTTTTGCTAGATAACTATACCTCATTCAACAACATGACTTCTACGGCTGAAAACAGTTTTTATCTGTACGGAAAGAACTTGGAGCTATCCTTACAAAAGTTTAGGGAAGGATTGATTAGCATTGATGCTTATTTAAAAACGTTTCAGGATTATCTGGCAGCAGAGAATGTTTATCTGAATAACTTATCAAATTTATTAACTACAAAAGCAGCAATAGAAGCAAGATCCCCTAACCCCTAAAGGGGAATATAATCAACCTTTGTAGGGGTTCAAAACCCTATAAAGGTTATAAATCATAATTATGAAACATACTTTTTTATCAATCGCAATTACCACTTTACTAATCACTTCCTGCAATCAAAAGCAAGGTGTGCAACCACAGCATAAGGACATTGTAGATGCCGTTTTTGCAAGTGGGAAAGCCGTTACAGTTAACCAATATAAGGTGACAGCTAACAGTGAAGGTTTTTTAACAGCATCATTGGTGGCAGAAGGGGATTCTGTAAAAATGGGGCAACCTTTGTTTCGTATTCAGAACAATGTGCAACAAACTCAAGTGGGTAATGCGTTGGAAAATTTGAAGTATGCTCAAACAAAAATGTCTGATAATGCGCCTCAAATACAACAACTGAAGGAGCAGATAAATCAGGCTAACATAAAGAAGCAAACTGATTCTATCAACCTCAATCGCTATCAGAATTTGATTGCCACAAATGCAGTATCTAAAGCAGATTATGACAATGTAAGTCTGGCATATAAAAATGACATCTCGAATATTAGGGTTTTGCATAAACAACTGGCCGACTTAAAACAAACCTTAGCCAACAACGCAATTAATGCCAAGGCGCAATATGAAATTCAACAACAGAACAATGGATTTTATACTGTGGTTAGTCAGGCTTACGGAATGGTATTAAACGTTTACAAAAAGAATGGTGACTATGTAAAAAAGGGAGAAACCATTGCCGATATGGGTAATGGCAAAGTGATTGCAAGATTGCAGGTAGCCGAGGACGACATCAACAGAATACAACTAAATCAATTGGTATTGCTTTCATTAAACACAGATAAAGACCATGTTTACAAAGCATCGGTGTCTAAGATATATCCATCGTTCGATGCCACGAGTCAATCATTTATCGTAGAAGCAACTTTTACCGAGCATCCTAAGGTTCTGAAAGATGGCACACAGTTACAGGCTAATTTTATCATCACCGAAAAGAAAAATGTATTGGTTATCCCTGCCGGTTACTTATCGGATGGAGATTCTGTAACACTTCAAGAAGGTCACAAGAAACAGGCAATTAAAACAGGAATCAAAACGTTGGAATGGGTGGAAGTAACCGATGGCTTGTCTGGAAAAGAAACTATAGAATTACCCAAAAAATAACTATTTATGTTTAATTCTATCAATAATCGCATCTCGCAGGTGCACCTCACTTCCGATGTCAAGCAGACTATCGTGGCTATGTTGGGCGTAACGTTTGGCATTAGCATGTACATATTTATGACGGGCTTTATGTCTGGCGTAAACGATACACAGGCAGATTTGGCTTTTAGTGCCTTAGCACATGTACGTATTTATAATGATGGCCCTGCCGATAATTCTAATATTGCCAAGAAGGTTTTTCCTAATGACATCATCAATGTGCGGAATGCCAAAGTGATAAAATATACCGATGGCATCAAGAACTCTACTGCTATCCTTGCCACGCTTGCAAAGCAAAAAGATATAACCGGATTTACTTCTCAGGTAAACGTTAATGTGTTCTTTAAAAATGCGGGCAACAAGGTAAATGGAGTTGTATCTGGAGTTGATGTAACAAACGAAGACAAGGTTTATGGAAGTTCCAAACACATGATTCAAGGCAATTGGAATGAATTGAAGTACCGATCCGATGGCATATTTGTGGGCGTAGAACTGGCAAGAGTATTGGGATTGAAGATGGATGACAATGTAAATATCCTTACATCGGATGGTGTTTCCCGCAATTATAAAGTGATAGGAATATTTAGGACGGATGTTTTTAGTGTAGATAAAAGCAAGGCATATATAGCGATTAATGCGGCTCGGCAACTATTGGGCGTGAATCAGGATTATGTAACCGACATTCAAATAGACATGGTAGATTACAACAATACGCAGCCTTTGATAGATAATATAAAATCGTTGATACCATATAAAGTAGAGTCCTGGCAAATGGGTAATCAACAACTGGTGGCAGGCTCTAGCCTTAGGGATACCATTGCAAGGGCTGTTTCATTGACCATCCTTTTGGTGGCAGGTTTTGGCATTTATAACATTATGAATATGACTATCAATCAGAAAATAAGAGAGATTGCCATACTGAAAGCAATGGGCTTTTCGGGCAGCGATGTAACTAAAATCTTTTTAACGCAAGCCATCATCATTGGTATTTTGGGTGGTTGTGTGGGGATGGTTTTAGGATATATCATTTCTCGATTAGTAAACAGGGTGAAATTTGAGATAGCAGGAATGCACCATTTGCCCATGACTTACTACCCACATAATTATATACTGGCATTTATGTTTGGATTGATAACCACGTTTGTTGCAGGCTACCTCCCCGCACACAAAGCTTCCAAAATAGACCCGGTGAGTATATTGAGAGGCTAATTATTTAATTGATAATTGACAATTGATAATTGATATACCCACAATTATCAATTGTCAATTATCCACTATCAATTGTTATGAGTGACCTTATTTTAAAAGCAGACAATATTGTTAAATACTTCTACGAACCTGAAAAGTTTCGGGTTTTGAAGGGAATTAGCTTCGAGGTGAAGAAAGGCGAGTTTTTGGCACTGATTGGCAAATCGGGTTGTGGTAAATCTACGTTGATGTATGTTTTATCTACGATGGATACTGATTATGAGGGTTCACTTACCATAAAGGATACCCTACTTACAAAACAATCACAGAATCAGTTGGCGGCATTTAGGAATGAAAACATTGGTTTTGTGTTTCAGTTCCATTATTTATTGCCTGAGTTTTCTGCCTTGGAAAATGTAATGATTCCTGCCTTAAAACTAAAAAGATACTCCAAAGCTGAGATTGAAGAAAAGGCATATAAGAATCTGGAAATGTTGGGACTGAAGGACCAAGCCTTGAAAAGAGTAACCAAGTTATCGGGTGGGCAACAACAACGTGTGGCCATTGCACGTGCCTTGATTAATGACCCAGCCATTATTATGGGCGATGAACCAACAGGAAACCTCGATACAGCCAACACGCAGATTGTGTTTGACATTTTTAGGGAACTAGCTAAGGAACGTAATCAAACCATCATTGCCGTTACCCACGATGATGACTTTGCCAAGAACTGCGATAGAATTATTGAGATGAAAGATGGGCAGATAGTTTAGGAACAGGCTTCTGCAAATCTGCCAGGTCTTTAAAACCCGACAGATTTTGATATTCCACAACCTATTCCTTTACCAGCCCTACACTACTCGCTTTACCATCAGTTGTTTGCACCCGCAAATGATAGACACCTGTTGGCAAACCGCTCACAGACAAAGTAGGGTTTGTGGCATCTTTCAACGAAACAGTCTTCACTACCCTTCCTATATTATCTATTACTTGTACCAAAGCAATATGATTTCCCTTTATGGTTGCAACACTTTTCACAGGATTTGGCACAACTACTATCTCATATCTATTATCTACTATCTCGGCAGAAACTACTTTACTAAACGTACTTGCCCCATCTTTATCTACACTCTCCAACCGGTAGTAGTTAGTACCAACGGTTGGGTGCGTATCAGTAAAACTATACTCATTTGCCCCATTACCTATTGCTTTTACGTTACCAATAGTTGTAAAGGAACTGCCATCTGTGCTGTGTTGAATGATAAAGTTAGCAGTGTTTAGCTCGGTGGAGGTGTGCCAGTTGATAGCAATGTCTTTGTTCTGTTGGACAGCATGTATATTTGAAAGAGACACCGGGGTAATTGCAGTTCTTGTAACATTAATCTCTAACAAATAAGTTCCTTTTTGCCCTTGGAAGTAAGGTGCAACATGAAAATAAATAGTTTGCCCACCCTTTGCAGTTATAGGTTGCTGAAGGGTATCTTGGTAAGTCCCTGTCCAGTTAATGCTATCATAAGACATGGAGAAGATTGCATTTGCAGAATAAAGACTATCTGTTCTACTGTATGATTGATTGTTGAGTACTGGACTGATAGTATAATTATAACCTTTAGGCAGTTTTATCTTGTAAAAGTCATTGTCTGTACCAACATTTATGTTAGAACCAGCGGTACTTCCATAGCCAAAATTGTTGGTGAAAGTAATAGGAAGCAAATACGATTTACTGATAGAATCATTTTGCTCATACCTGTCTGGGAACTGTACAGGTGCTTGTACACTTACAACAATCGGGTTTGTATATTTCCCACACCCTGTCAGTCGCCAATAGCCATTAGTTACACTGTCTTCTACCAATAACAAGTAGGTGCCTGGCTGAACAGTGATTGAACTTGAAATAAAAGTTACTGGATTCGTATAATGAAATCCAGTTTTTAGAGGATTAGTTACGGTACGTCTGCCAATTAACTGTCCAAAGGATCCGTCTAAATTATATAATGCTGCTGCAAATTGACCAGTAAAAGCAGTAGAAGCCCTGTTTACTACATTAAAAGAAAATGTATCGGGTTGTCCTTGTGTAAGTAGTGTCGGAGTCGTTTTGAGTGGGGCAAACAGAACTAGAGAATCAAATATATCGCCTACTATTGTCAACGAGGTACTGTTCACATAACCCAGTGTATCGGAAACGGGTAACCAGTTGCCACCTGTTGGTCTGTAAAATATTTCTACTTTATACTTCCCTGGTACAATATTAAATCGTTGATTAGTTGAAAAAATTAATGGGTTTAAGTAATGACTATTTGGTTTTAGTGTTTTACTGCTTATTGTTTGTATGTAATCCACAAACTTAGAGGCTGTATCAAATAATGCTGCGCAATAATCACCAGAGAAAGTGGTAGTGCTTCTATTAGCAATATTGGTAGTAACTATTATTGAATCTCCATAATAAATAGTGGTATCTGCAGGAGAAACATTCGCATACAATCGAATATCATTTATTACTTTACTCGTCGTAGGCTTAATACCAATAATAGCCTGCTGTCCGCTGTTATAGCCTCCATCTCCTCCGCCAGTACCAACTCCTTCTGGATTTAATGAATCAATTTCAAAATAACCATTGTAAATACCACTCCAACCCCAATTAAAATGAAGGTAATTGTTATTATCGTAACCATCTGCCACAAAACAATGTCCTCCACCTTTTCCAAAACCAACATATATTACTGGTCGCTTAGCATCAAATTCATTTTTTATCAAACTTAACCACTGAGAGCTAGTATATTTTTTTCTTAGAATTCCGATTAAGCTCGAATCATAACCAAAATAATTCTTAAATGCAAACTCCGAAGTATTACCGTTTCCAACTACAGGCGCACCGCTTCCCCCTACACTTGCAACACCATAATCCATGTTCACACTTACACCACAATGATACATCAATGTAGCTACAGCATTAGTTTGAGTAGTTGATGATGATGATGAAAGAGTTAAAGGCATTGAACTCCACTTGTAAATGGTATTGCCAAAATTGGCTGATTGTAACCCTAAGTATGGATTTGAAGTTGGGGTATACAAATTAAAGCCAACTCCTTTATTTGGATAATTCCAATATTTCATCACTTGTGCCATCGCAGTTGCTGTACAACCTGTAACTGTCCTATCATTATTAATTGAATCATAAGGACAAAGTGCATTATATTGACCCGTTGTTAGCCAATTTGGGCTCTGATCCCATTTTGTTTGTAACAATGGCCCAACGAAAGGGGGAGTTCCAGTGCCAAAAAGCTTATATTTAGTTCTTAAACCTGGCACTTTAAGTTCTTGCCAATTATTTTTTATAGCATCAGTTGCTTCTAATTTATTACTTATGATGTAGGTAAGCTGCTTGGTATAACCACCGAACCACTCAGAAACCTGAATAGGAATATGGGTTGTATCAAAGTCGCTTTCGTCAGAGTAGCCCAATATTGGTTTAGCTGCATCATCTGCCGAAACCATTACAAAGCCCTTTGTAGAAACCACATTAAATACGTAAAAGCAAGTGATGCCACTATTTTTAGCCGTGTAAACCAACTTCAAATCAGAGCCAGCACTGAGGGTTTTAGAATTTACTCTGGAGATAAGAAAGTTTGAAGCAACCACTTTTGCGGTACTATCACCAACTGGATTTGCAAAGCATGCAATAGAAGTAAACAGTAAAAAGGTTAGGGTAACAAGAGATTTCATTTGTTTTTGTTTAATTGAAAGTGCAAAATAAAGAATTATTATAACACTTAATAAATAATAAATAACTTGTTTTGGCAAATCATAATTTATTTAGTTAAAGTAATTTAGTATTAACCTCCCCGAAACCTGTAAAAGTCATTTCGACGATAGGAGAAATCTACCCGAATAAAGAAAAGACACCCCAATACCACAAAGAGATTTCTCCTATCGTCGAAAGGAAGGTCGTTCCATGTGTATAAACATCCCGAAAGTTGCAACTTTCGGGATGTTGGTACTAAGTTGTCTGCTTTATCAAATAACTACCTATTTGGGGCTAAATCCTTGCATTATTGCCAATAAATGCCCCATAATGCCCCAAAAAACCATCAAACCCTCTTTTTTACGTCTTTGTTCTCGCATTCAACGTCATTATTCTCGTGTCATTGATGATTACTCCTGCATGGGTCAGCGCATCCTCCGCTATGAGTCAGCGCATCCTCCGCTATGGGTCGGAGCATCCTCGACTATGGGTCAGCACATGCTCGACTATGGGTCAGAGCATCCTCGGCTATGGGTCAGCACATCCTCGACTATGGGTCAGAGCATCCTCGACTATGGGTCGGAGCATCCTCGACTATGGGTTAGAGCATCCTCGACTATGGGTTAGAGCATCCTCGACTATGGGTCAGAGCATCCTCGACTATGGGTCGGAGCATGCTCGACTATGGGTCGGAGCATACTCCGCTATGGGTCGGAGCATACTCCGCTATGGGTCAGCACATGCTCCATCTAGCCCAGATTAATGACGTGTGAAGTAATTATAACTAGTTTACACAAACTACTTTATACTCTTTTTCGGTCTTAGGCGTTGGACTGTTACTACAAAATTTGCTTTGTTCCAATCAAAAAAAACATTTCCTCCTCTCCTACTTACACCTCCAATTAAATTATTGGCTAATTTTACAAAATGTCGAAGAAAGATTCAATGATAATAGGGCGGCAACCGCTGGTAGAAGCACTGCAAAGTGGTAGGGCAATTGACAAGATATTGGTACAAAAGAATGCGAGTGGTGAGGTATTGTCGCAGATAAGGGCACTGAGTAAGGAATACGATATTCCCGTGCAAATGGTGCCTTCCGAAAAGCTAAACTATATGACGCGCGCCAATCACCAAGGCATAATTGCCCTCGCTGCATTGGTGGAATACCAAGATTTGGATAGTGTATTGGAAGAAATAGAAGAGAAAGGTGAAGTGCCCCTCTTTATAATGTTAGATGGCATTACTGATGTTCGTAACATTGGTGCCATCGCTCGTAGTGCGTTTTGTTGTGGGGCACAAGCAATCATCATTCCCGATAAAGGTGTTGGTGCATTGAATGAGGAAGCGATGAAAAGTAGTGCTGGCGCGCTAGAACATATCCATATTATCCGTGTAAATAGTTTGATAAAAGCAGTAGATACATTACGCGAGAAAGGCATTGCTGTCTATACCAGTGAAATGAAAGCGACTAAAAAGATATACGAGCTTTCATTGAAAGAATCCTGCTGCTTCATTATGGGTAATGAGGAACGTGGGGTGCAACCCTATCTTGCAAAAGCTGCCGATGAATACTTTTCGATTCCGATGGCTACCAAATTCGATTCATTTAATGTATCAGTAGCCGCAGGTATTATTTTGTACGAAACAATGAAACAGAGAATAGTCGTAAGTTAGTAGTTATGAATTATGAGTTATCGGCATTTGGTTATAACTCAACACTTATAATTCATAACTCATAACTTACTTTTGCCGCTTTAAAATTAATTTATCAGAAATATGGATATTAGAAATAACTGGACGCTAGAAGAGATACAAGAGATATACAATAGCCCATTGTTGGAGTTGATATACAAGGCGGCTTCGCTACATAGAAAATATAATGACACTGCAGAAGTGCAGGTATGTACATTATTGAGCATCAAAACGGGCGGATGTATTGAAGATTGTGCTTATTGTCCGCAAGCTGCCCGTTATGATACGGGTGTTAATGTACAAGCTTTGATGAAAAAAGAAGATGTTCTTGAATACGCCCAAAAAGCAAAAGATGCAGGTAGTACCCGTTTCTGTATGGGTGCAGCTTGGAGAGAAGTACGTGACAACAAAGACTTTGACCGTGTATTGGATATGGTGAAAGGTGTAAACCAAATGGGAATGGAGGTATGCTGTACGCTAGGTATGCTTACCGAAACGCAGGCACAGAAACTAGCCGATGCTGGTCTATATGCTTATAACCACAACCTAGATACTAGTAAAGAACATTACGAAGAAATTATTACCACAAGAACTTTTGAGGACAGGATAGAAACATTGGATAATGTGCGTAAAGCTGGTGTATCTGTATGTTGCGGTGGTATTATTGGCCTTGGCGAAACACATGCCGATAGGATTAAAATGTTGCACACATTGGCAACCATGGAAACACACCCTGAAAGTGTGCCTATCAATGCATTGGTTCCAATAAAGGGAACTCCATTGGGTAATAACGATAAAGTTGACATCTGGGATATGGTACGTATGATTGGAACTGCTAGGGTATTGATGCCTGCAACAATGGTACGCTTAAGTGCCGGCAGAACTGATATGAGTATTGCAGAACAAGCTTTGTGTTTTATGGCTGGCGCGAATTCAATTTTTGCTGGTGATAAGCTCTTGACAACACCGAACCCTAGCTTTGATGAAGACAATATGATGTTCCAATTGTTAGGATTGCAACCACGTAAAGCATTCAAAGAAGAGAAGCAATATTTACACGAAATGGTTGAAGCGTAAATTGTCCTTTATCATCAGTTATGGATTATTTCGAGTTATTCAATATCCCAGTTAGTCTTTTTGTAGATGCATCAAGTATCAAGAAAAGGTTTTACGAGCTGAGTAGAAAATACCATCCCGACTTTTTCTCCAACACATCGGAAGAAGAACAGTCGGAAGCATTGGAAATGTCTGCAATGCTTAATAAAGCATTAAAGGTTCTAAGTAATCCCGAGGAGACCATTAAATATGTATTGCAACTAAAAGGATTATTGGAGGAAGAGGAGAAATATCAGTTGCCTCCAGATTTCCTGATGGACGTGATAGAACTAAATGAGCTGTTGATGGATGCTAAAATGGAAGGGGATGAAGTAAAAATAACTGCTTTGAAAGAACAGATTGCAAACCTTCAAACTGAGATTTATGAACCTGTTAAAAGCATTGTGGAACATTATCAGGAAGGTGTTACTTCCGAAAAAGAGTTGTTGCAAGTAAAGAAATATTACTTTCAAAAGAAGTATTTAGCAAGAATGCTTACAACAATCGGAGGATAACAAGTATCACAACTAAAATAATTCATTTATCTCTTGGATATTAAGCTGCAATCCCCCTATATTTGCACCCCAATTCATAAATGCCCAGATGGCGGAATTGGTAGACGCAGCAGACTCAAAATCTGCCGTTCGCAAGGATGTGCAGGTTCGATTCCTGTTCTGGGCACACAAAAAGCTTCTGACTAATTTCAGAAGCTTTTTACTTTTTTAGACACTTTAATAGTAGTATAATGATTAAAGTTTCCATAAGTATCATACAATTTAAGCAAAACATCTTACGCTGTTAATATTTCCAATAAATTGCACCTCTTAATCTAAAACAATGGACAAAACACCTTTGGTCGGTATCGTAATGGGCAGTGACAGCGACTTGAACATCATGCAAGCGGCTGCTGAAATTCTTCAACAATTTAATATTCCAATAGAACTTACCGTCGTTTCAGCACATAGAACCCCCTTACGAATGGTTGATTATGCAACAACTGCACAACAACGTGGACTAAAAGTGATTATTGCAGGGGCAGGTGGTGCTGCGCATCTTCCAGGTATGATTGCCAGCATTACAACACTTCCTGTAATCGGTGTTCCTATTAAGTCTAGTAATTCCATTGATGGGTGGGATAGTGTTTTGAGTATTCTACAAATGCCGAATGGAGTACCAGTAGCTACTGTTGCTTTGAATGCAGCAAAGAACGCAGGGATATTAGCAGCACAAATAATTGGCACTTCCAACAAAGAAACAAATGCTGCCATACATGCCTACAAAACATTGATGCAAGAAGAAGTTCTAGAGAAAGTAGAGAATCTAAAACAAAAGTTTTTCAATAGTTACGACAGATAAAGATTGACCTCTTCTACAACTGAATTGTTACCCCAATTACGCCTCCATTTCTCTAAGAAATTTGGCTACCTGCTCCTTATTATTACTTCTTAATCCCCTACATCACTGGTGCAAAAGCCTCTGCCTTCCAGCCATTCATATTTTCATACGTCTGCCACCTAAGGTCAACAAGTTCTTGTGCCTTTTCCATCAGATAAGCCGCCTCTTTTGGATTTGCTTTTTCCAAGTTCTTATACCTCAATTCATTATAAGCATAGTCCTTCAAGGTAATGGTTGGACGAGGAGAATCTAATACAAAAGGGTTGCTGTTTGCCATTCGTAAGCCAGGATTGTAGCGAAGCAATGGCCAGTAAGCACTCTTAACAGCCAAGTTTTGCTGTTGCAATCCCTGTGTCATATCTATACCATGCGCAATACAATGACTGTAAGCAAGAATCAATGAAGGACCATCATAAGCTTCTGCTTCGCGCATTGCCAACAATGTTTGCTGTGGATTGGCGCCCATAGAAACCTGCGCCACATATACATTACCATAAGAAATAGCTTGCAAAGCCAAATCTTTCTTGCCTACTCGTTTACCAGCCGAAGCAAACTTAGCAGTGGCAGCAGTTGGCGTAGCCTTTGAAGACTGTCCTCCTGTGTTACTATACACCTCGGTATCTAACACCAATATATTTACATTCCGTCCACTTGCCAATACATGATCCAAGCCAGAAGAACCAATATCATACGCCCAACCATCACCACCAATCAACCAAACGGTGCGGCGAACTAAATGCTCAGCTACAGATAGTAATTGCTTGGCCAAAGGGGTATTGAGTTCTTGCAAACGAAGGGTTAGCTTCTCTACACGCAACCTTTGAAGCATCAATTGAGACTCGGTTAATTGAGGCGCATGGAGAATATCGTTCACCAATTCTTCCCCTACTTGTGGTTTTATTTGTTCCAAGAAGTCTTTGGCCACCGCCAGATGTTTATCGGCAGCAACACGCATACCCAAACCAAACTCTGCATTATCTTCAAACAAAGAGTTAGACCAAGCCGGACCCTTTCCATCCTTGTTTTTTGTCCAAGGGGTGGTAGGAAGGTTACCTCCATAAATAGAAGAACAACCGGTTGCGTTTGCCACCATCAAACGATCACCAAATAACTGTGTGAGTAGTTTGATATAAGGTGTTTCGCCACAACCAGCACAGGCACCAGAGAACTCGAACAAAGGTTCTAGGAACTGCGTACCACGAACGGATGAGAAATCGACCTTAGAACGATCATTGAAAGAGATCGTCTCAAAGAATTTGATGTTTTCTTTTTCCCTTTCGAGGATAGGTTCTTTATCCCCCATATTGATTGCCTTCTTGGTATTATCTGTGAGACTAAATGCAGGACAAGCATCTACGCAAAGGGTACAACCAGTGCAATCTTCGGCATAAATCTGAAGGGTATATCTAGTTTCGGGAAAGCCACGTGCACTAATCTTGGCAGAAGGAAATCCTGCGGGTGCATTTACCAATTTATCCTGGTTATAAAATTTAGCTCGTATAACACTATGCGGACAAACGAAGCTACAGTTGCCACATTGAATACAAGTTTCGGCATCCCAGATAGGAACGGTGTCCGATACATTCCTCTTTTCCCATTGGGTGGTGCCACTAGGGTATGTACCATCAATAGGCATCTTACTCACAGGAAGGTTATCACCATTGCCTTTCATCATTTCGGCAGTGACTAACTGCACAAACTCAGGTGCATCCAAAGAAACAGTCAATGGGAAATTTGATTTGTTGGTAACTGTTGCAGGAACTTTTACTTCGAATAAATTACTCAAGGATTGGTCAACCGCATTAAAGTTAAGGTCGATAACCGCTTGACCTTTCTTAGAGTACGTCTTTTTGATGGCATATTTAATCTGTTCAATTGCTTCCTTTTGAGGTAAAACACCAGAGAGCGCAAAGAAGCAAGTCTGCATAATGGTGTTGGTACGGTTGCCCATACCAGTTTCTGCCGCAACAGCAGAAGCATCAATTACATAAAACTTCAATTTCTTTTCTATCAGGTCTTTTTGAACGGGAGCAGGTAAGTAATTCCAAACCTCATCCTTACTATAAGGACTATTTAATAGGAATACACCCCCTTCTTTTGCCTTATCGAGGATACTAATCTTCTGAACGAAGTTGAATACGTGGCAAGCAATAAAGTTTGCTTTGCTAATGAGATAAGGTGCTTTTACAGGCAATTTACCAAAGCGAAGATGGGAAACAGTTTGGGAACCCGACTTCTTGGAATCGTAAACAAAGTAACCTTGAGCGTATAAATCTGTGTTCTCACCAATAATCTTGATACTGTTTTTATTGGCGGATACTGTACCATCGGCACCCAATCCATAGAACAAAGCAGTGGTCATTCCCTCTTGTTCCAGTTCATATTCGGGGTCGTAATCTAAGCTGGTAAAGCTTACATCATCGTTGATACCTATTGTAAAATGGTTCTTTGCTTTGTCTTTTTTCAATTCATCAAACACTGCCTTCACCATTGCAGGGGTAAACTCTTTAGAAGATAATCCATATCTGCCACCGGTAATCTTTGGTAACACATCTAAGTAACCTGCACTATACGCTTCGGTAAGGGTAGTCATTACATCCTTGTATAATGGTTCGCCATCGGCACCAGGTTCTTTGGTTCTATCCAAAACGGCAATCTTAGTGATGGTAGAAGGCAAAGCTGCCAACAATTGTTCGGATGGGAAAGGGCGATAAAGCCTGATATTGATAACGGCAACTTTCTCACCAGCGGCTGCTAAAACAAGGGCTGTTTCATTGGCTGTTTCAGCACCGGAACCCATAATAACAATAGCTCGATCAGCATCTTTTGCACCCGTATATTCTACCAACTTATATTGACGACCCGTTAATCCTGCAAACTTATCCATCTGTGTTTGTACGATAGCAGGAATCTTATCGTAAAATAAATTCACTGTTTCTCTCGCTTGGAAATAAACATCAGGGTTCTGTGCAGTACCGCGGATAAAAGGATGATCGGGGTTTAAAGCCCTACGACGATGTGCGAATATCAGTTCATCATCAATCATAAACCGAACATCATCATCACTCAACATATTTATTTTACTCACTTCATGAGAAGTACGGAAGCCATCAAAGAAATGAATAAACGGAAGTCTTGCTTCTAAGGTAGAAGCCTGTAGTATCAAAGCCAAATCGTGTGCTTCCTGTACATTGTTGGAAGATAACAGGGCAAAACCTGTCATTCTTGCTGCCATAACATCACTATGATCGCCAAAGATGGAGAGGCCTTGTGCTGCTAATGAACGTGCCGCCACATGGAAAACAGTAGATGTTAACTCGCCCGCAATCTTATACATATTGGGCAACATCAACATCAGCCCTTGAGAAGCCGTGAAAGTAGTAGTCATCGTACCCGCTTGCAATGCGCCGTGCACAGTACCTGCAGCACCGCCCTCACTTTGCATTTGTATTACATCGGGTACATTTCCCCATATATTTTTATGTCCCAAAGCATTCCATTCATCACATAATTCAGCCATTGTAGAAGAAGGCGTAATAGGATAGATGGCACAAACCTCGTTTACACGATAGGCAATAGATGCAGCCGCTTCGTTACCGTCAATTGTTTTTATTAATTTCATAATTGTGATTTAATGATTTGAATGAAAAGAATGATTTAATACCCAGCTATTCTTAATCCCAGATTATCAGTTATCATCCTGTCTCTAATTTTTAACTCATAACTCATATTTCATAACTCATAACTTCTGGCACCATTTCTATTGCATGGCAAGGGCATTGTTCAAAGCAGACTGCACAACCTGTGCATTTGTTATAATCATACTCATATCGGTTGCCCTTTCCTAATTTAATAACTGCATCTTCGGGGCAGGAACCATAACATCCATCGCATTCAAAGCAATTGCCACAGCTTAGGCAACGTTGTGCTTCGTACAATGCTTGTTCGGTGGACAATCCCCCTAAGACTTCTTCAAAGTTCTTAGCCCGCTCTTCCGCTGCCAACATTTCTTGCTCTCTTTGTGGTGCAATGGTCTTATACCAAACATGTAGTTTCTCTGCACCAATTATTGGGTGTTTGGCGGGTTTTTCATAATCAACTTCCTTCAGATAACCATCTATATATCTCGCTGCTTTCTTGCCGTGCCCCACTGCAATAGTTACTGTTCTTTCGCTAGGCACCATATCACCTCCTGCAAAAACACCTTTATGACCAGTCATCATAGTGTGGTCAATCTCTACAGTGCCATCATTTTTAAATTGGATTCCATCGAGCTTACGTACAAAGCTGGTATCGGTATCCTGACCTAATGCCATGATTAAAGCATCTGCTTCCAAGGTTTCATATTTCCCTGTTGCAGTCAGTTTACCATTACGAATCTCCATCACTTCAATCGTAAAAGAATTTTCCTCTACTGTTTTGATGGTACGCAACCAGTTAATCTTCACACCTTCTGTCAATGCTTCTTCTGCTTCAAAGTCGTGGGCAGGCATGTTTTCCCTATCCCTTCTATAAATAATAAAAGCCTCTGCACCCAACCTCTTAGCTGTACGCGCAGCATCCATAGCAGTATTACCACCTCCATAAATCGCCACTTTTCTACCTAACTTAGGTGCATTGCCTGTTTCTACATCACGCAGAAAACTTACAGCATCCATCATCTTCACCGCCGCTTGTCCGGGAATGTCTATTTTCTTGGCAAGTCCTGCACCAATGGCAATAAAGACTGCATCGAACCCGCCATCAGCTTTTTCTTTGGCAATATCATCGACTTTATAGTTCAGTTTTACTTTAATGCCCATATCAACTATCCGTTGGATCTCGGCATCAAGTATATGTCTTGGCAAACGATAAGCAGGGATGCCAAAATGGAGCATACCTCCTAACATCGGACCGGCTTCATAAATCTCCACTTCATGACCCGAACGTCTGAGATGATACGCAGCAGACAAACCACTCGGGCCGCCACCTATTATCAAAACCTTTTTACCAGATCTGTATTGATTGAACTTGATCTTCCATTGTTTATCTAAAGCAGTGTCTCCTAGATAACGTTCGATGGCGTGGATACTAACCGGACTATCTGTAGCCGTTCTATTGCAAGCCGACTCGCAGGGATGATAGCAAACCCGACCATGCACGGCAGGAAGCGGATTTTCCTCTACTAGTTTTTGCCAGGCTTCCTCATACCTTTCTTCTTGTGCCAAACCTAACCAAGCCTGAATGTTTTCTCCCGCAGGACAAGCATTGTTGCAAGGAGGTAAAAAGTCCATATATACAGGACGTTGTGTGCGTAATGACCCAGTTCCTTTGGCATGTTGTTGCAAATCGACTGGTTTAGTCATATCCTTATTTGTCATAGTTGCCTATTTATGTAAATACTTTTTGAGGGGGTAAAAGTAGATAGCGGCTCTATGGCAGAAGCTGACTTGCGTCATAGAATAGGAAGGTTGTTATCAGGTTTTAAGCGAAAACGATTGCAGGAAATTGAGGTGAGAATGGTTCAAATTAGTTTAAACAGATACTGATAATAGGTCTTACAGCATCGAATTTGGCGAGTTATAAAAATAAAAAAGAGGACAGAACTTAATTCTAAGTTCTGTCCTCTTTTAAGCATTTATAATTAATGTACCAGATTGCCATAAGCGGCGGCATCCATCAACCCTTCGAAATCTGCTGGGTCAGATACTGTTAGTTTTACCATCCAACCATCTCCATAAGGGTCTGAGTTCACTAGTTCTGGTTTCTTATCAAGCAATGGATTTATTTCCAGAATCGTTCCTGCCAATGGCAAAAACAAGTCACTTACTGTTTTTACTGCTTCTACGGTGCCAAAAATTTCTTCTGCTTTTAGCTCCTTACCCACTGTGTTGATGTCTACAAACACAATATCCCCCAATTCTGATTGGGCGAAATCTGTAATGCCCACAGTAGCAACATTGCCTTCCAAACTAATCCACTCATGATCTTTTGTGTAACGCAATTCTGATGGAAAATTCATAACTTTTATTTTAAAAATGATTAATTAATTCTTTTTTACCACTAAGTACACCAAGAAAAGAAAAACAAGATACACAAAGTTTATTATCAGTGAGTTTATTTGTAATCCTTTGTGCCCCTTTGTGAAAACCCTTGTGTTATTTGTGGTTATTTTACTATGTCTTAATTCAGCAGCCTCACCTTCATAATAATATTCATCATTGGTCTGTCGCCGGGTTTTGTTGGGATAGATGCAATACGGTCTATCACATCCAAGCCACTTATTACTTCACCAAAAACAGTATAATTCTGATCCAATTGTGGCGTTCCTCCTATTCTCTGATAAATTTCTTTCTGTGCTTTGGTATATCTGAACTTGGGATTGGAAAGCTTTATCTGGTCTCCCGTTCTTCTCAACGTTGCAGTATCTATACGTTTGCCTTGCACAATATAAAACTGACTATTACTACTTTGCTTGGTAGGATTGTTGTCTCTTGCGGCAGCCAACGCCCCTCTTTTGTGTATCAGATTAGGGTTAAACTCTGCCGGAATCATTGGCCCTGGTGCAGAACCCATCCCAAGTTTCACAGAATCTGGTGCATTCTTGCTGAGAGGATCTCCTCCTTGAATCATAAATTCTTTTATGACCCTATGAAACAACAAACTGTCATAAAAACCAGATTTTGCCTTGGCAATAAAGTTGTCTCTATGCTGTGGCGTGGCATTGTACAACTTGGCAACCATTACCCCAAAGTTGGTAGTAATTTCCACCAACTGTTCTTTAGAATTATCAAATGTAGATTTGTAGACCTTTGGTGTATCAACTGGTTTTACAGTACTGTCTATACTTTTTGTTTGGGCAGATACCCCTAAGCAACCTAATAAAGCAATAGAAAAAAACATTCTTTTCATAATGAATAATCCTTCTTTTTTTGTTTTTTAATATAATTATCGAATTGTTTCCACTTCTTGTAACTTACAACTTTTCGCTTACGACTCAAAACCCTTGTTGATCAAAATAAAGCAGAATATGGTCTTTCAAAAAATTATCCTGCTCGTGCAATATCATGGTAGGCAGTTCTTTTAGTTGCTTAAAATGCGGCCACCCTTGTTCGTCGTGTCCTTCCTTAAGGTAATAGCCGCTAGAACCAAGGATGGTACAGATGGCAACATGCATTAAATCCTGCTTTTGTTCCTTGGTTATTTTGTCGGCCAGAAAACCTGTTTCCTGCAATCCAATCAAAAACAAAATGGCTTCTGTGTCTGGCTTCTTGCCAAAGCGTTCAACCAGTTTTGCTTCCAGGTTCCACCAGCGTTGTTGTAAATCATCGGTCATCAACATGCGACAAAGTTAATGGGATAGCTTTTAGTTGATTTATTAAATTATAAGAAGTACCTGAGTGACTAAATAAAATGGCTGAAAAGCATTCCCAACAACCATCAGGCTCTTTTTTTAAACCAACAAATACATGGCAACACACAATCCAATTGTTATTATTACAGCCAATGCCAGTTTGTACGTATTCCAATAGTGAAGTCGTTTTTGCAGCTTCGTATGATCCTCAATCATTCCTACCAACAGCAATTCATCCCCTGCAAGGGACAATAAAGCGTTACTAACGGTTTGCGTTTTATTGAAAGTGAGAAGTTGCGCGCAATAAAGCAATGAAACAATGATTGTTTTCTTCAATCCGGCATTATTATTTTGTTTTAAAATGGTGAGGTTGTACTGAGTCAACAATGCCATTATCTCATCATAAAGCCCCTCTTCATTAATCCGGTAAGGGTCTAAAACCCTCGAAAAAGCAGCCAGTTCTTTAGCTTGTTCTGCAATCATTTCGGCGGTAACAACAGACTGTGTTTTAAAGTTTGTATAAAAATGTTTGTAGTGGTATTGTTGCCTCGTTTTACTATTTCCCAGTACATCGTACGCTGTTTTTATGGCTCTGAATTGTTCGGCAAATGCCTGATTATCCCCTGCAACATCCGGATGATATTGCATGGCAAGCTTACGATAGGCTTTCTTTATTTCTTCTGCAGATGCATTTGGAGAAACATGTAGGGTAGTATAATGATTTGTTTCAATCAAATTGCGTTATTTAATTGATTCGAAAATAAGAAGTGGCTTTCATTAATTGCCAACTATTTCCCTTCTTACTCCTTATCCCTTTCCTCCCTTATGCCTTTTTTATGGCGTGTCCCGAGGCGGGTCGGGCTTTCCATTCCAATCTTTTTGCCAAGCAGCAAAAAGGCTTTTCATTGCAATCCCTCACGCAATATGCGAATACCCAAACGATGAATGGAAAGCGTTTTACCAATAAAAATCTTTTTTTACAATAGCCCTAAAACTGCCAGAAGCGTAATGTTCCGTTTTAGTTATTCCACCTTTATTAAATTTACGATAGTCCAAAGTCTCGCTGATATGAAAATAGATCTTGCCATATAAACTATCTCCGACGTTGTATTTTTCCTTATCCAACACCAATTCTTGCTCCCGTATTTTATACTTTGGCTTAGGTTCATTTGGGGTATAAATATGATAATAAACATAAGGCACTGTATAAAAATTACCGCTATAATAATGGATTTCAAAGCCCATACCCGAGCCGTGGAATATAAAATCGTTTCCAATTCTTATTACTAAACTATCTGATTTCGGGAGGTACGCCCTACAATTGTTTTTAGATTGATTTACTACCCAATGTTCTTGATTTTTTTGCTTGATTTCAAAATAACTTACATCACTAGTTTTTATTTTTGATTGATGATAAGAGGTATCTTGAAACAGTACATAATCTGAGCCCTCTGCTGGTTCTGGTATGTTTACCCTTCTTCGAATAATACCATTAAAATCGAGATTATATTTATTATCAAAAGTAGCTTTATCCCAATGTTTGGCTTTATTTACAGCACAAGAAGCAAATAAACCACAAAAAAGAATCAAGCAATATTTCATATTTCTAATTTTTGAAAATCATATCATCCCTTCACAAATATAATAGTAAAGCAAACGACGGTTAGTTTCACATTATGGTCAACAACCTTTTGAAGGTTGTTGACCATTTGTTGCTACCCGATGTGGGTCGGGCTTTTCATTGCAATCCCTCACGCAGTATGCGAATATTTAACTTAGATATAAAGCTTTTTTCTTCCTTACAGAAAGTTTCTTTTACAAGTAATTGATTAGTCTTGATATAATATATTCTCCATCATGTCAGTAGCCTCACTCTTCACGACAATTATTCTAACAATAAACATAATTACAATAAATACCATAAAAAAAACGAAAGATTGATACTCCTGAGTAATTCCACAATATATCGCAAAAGCAGTCATAAAAATTTCAAACATTGGGGAAAGATAGTAAGAGAAAACAACAGTCTTGCTTTCTGAGTCAATATGAAATTCACCACCATCTATTCTTTTAAAACCCACTGCACGAGAGCCAAACCTCCACAAATTAAATTTAAATTCTATTGTGTTTTGGGTTTGATCTATTATTCTATAACCTGACTTATCTAATTTGGCAATTATCTTTTTAATCAGAATAGATGGGGCAATATCCGTTGAACATATTATTTTTTTATACTTAATTCTCATCTTGTCTAAAATAAATTATCTACTTTCTGGTAGAGTATAAAGATTCTACTTACTTACAACCAACAAACCAGTTATCATCCCTTCACAAATATATAATAGTAAAGCAAACGACTACTAGTATCCATCCATTATTCCCAATAATAAACCTGTTCCTTCCTTCATTATACAGCTATCTTTAGCGGATGTATATCGAATCGTTTGCTTGTAATCCCTTTTCAAAACCAATCAATCCCATACTATTATTGGGTTGTAGCGTTTGGGGCAATCGGTATTCCTTTCCTGTCTGTCGGTTTCTATTCTTTCCTTTTTGTAATTACTTCTTGTTTCTGTCACAGGTTACAGCATTTCTGTCACAGGTTACAGGTTTTCTGTCACGGGTTACCAAGTCTTTGTCACAGGTTACAAGGTTTCCGTCACAGGTTACCAAAAGCTTGTCACCGGTTACCAACTTTCTGTCACAGGTTACAGAACATTGGGAACAGGTTACAGAAACAAGAAGTAATTACAAATTAATTATTCCAAATACCAAATTGCCCTCACTGAACATCTATTCTTTCACATCAATAAACAAAATGTATTATGCCTAACAGACACGTGTTTCCCAGAGAAATAAGCCTTTTTAATGACTATACAATCAAGTGTTTGGCTTATTTGATTAAGTTTCAGGCAAGACTACAAGTATCGGATGATGACCTAAATGCATTGATTGTGTTGATGGATAAATGGACTGCCAACTGGATATTGTATCTGGATATTGATTCGCAAACTAAGACGGTAAACAAAGAAAAAGACAAGCTAAGAAAGCAGCTAGAAGTTGCTTTCAGGGGTATCTATGCCGACATTCCTGCTTCGAAGTTATTGGTAGCCGATAAAAGTACCTTCAACATCAAAGGGCAATCAACCCAAAAAGGCAGTAAGATAAAACTGGTTGATTATGCACCAGCAATTTCATTGGAAACCAACATACATTTAAGTCATATCCTTCGTTTTAATGACCCTTCCCGACCAAAAAGTAACGATATGCCAGAGGGGCATAACATTTTTCTGGAACGTTTTGTAGGGGAACCCAATATGAACGATGCCGATATTCCTTTTGCAAATGGCTTGAAAGTGACGCATCAATTATATCAAATCATTTTTATAGACCGCAACGTTGGAAAGACCTGTTACTATCGTTGTTACTACGAAAATACATCGGGAGAAAGAGGCATCCAAAGCGTGATAATTGATGTGGTGGTAAGCTAGGAAGATAGTTATGAGTTAGTAGATAATAGATATTAGTTGGTATCAAGTATCAGAAATGAGGATGCGTATTTGTATTTAGTATCTGCTAATTAATATCTATTATCTACTAACTAATATCTAACATCTATTATATTTGTACTACCTGTTGCAAAACAGCAAAGCAAAATAATATGGCTAAACACACATTTGACAAGTTTATAAACAAAGAAGTCTCTGGGGCAAAGAAGAAGGAAATGCTCAAAGTAGAGAAGCGAAATGCCAAGAAAGCGGCACAAGCACAAGGAGAGAAAATACGCAAGGAGAAGTGGGAAAAACAACACGGCATCACGCCTACACCTGCTCCCAAAGCGGAAAGACCAGTAAGACCAACCCGCAAAACAGATGCGCCTCCCGCAGAAAATAAACCGCGCTTTGGTAAACGCCCCATCAACAGAAAGCCGTTGGAAGAAGGGAAAACTAATCCTTCAGCAACTACAGCACCCCTTCCGAAAGAGGGTTCAAAAAAGACGGAAGAAGCGCCCAAAAAGTTCTCTAAGAAGTATGTAACCAGCAATAGCGATAAATATTTTAAAGGCGATCAGGTGCTGAATGCAACAGACTCAAAAGCCCACAAAAAGAAACAAGGCGAGGAAGATGATGAAGAAATGCCTTTGAACAAATTTGTGGCACATGCGGGCGTTTGTGGCAGAAGAGAGGCAGCACAAATGGTAAAAGATGGATTGGTTACCGTAAATGGAGATATTGTTTATGAGCCGGGCTATAAAGTTGTAAAGACGGATGAAGTGCAACTGAAAGGTCAGAAGTTGTTTTTGAAAAAGAATCTGGTCTATATATTATTAAATAAACCAAAAGACTATATCACCACTTCCAACGACCCCGAAGGAAGGAAAACGGTGATGGATCTGATGAAAGATGCTACCAAAGAAAGGATTTATCCGGTGGGAAGATTGGATAGAAACACTACAGGCGTTTTGCTGTTGACTAATGACGGCGAACTGGCACAAAAGTTAACGCATCCGGGTTATCAGATCAAAAAAGTGTACTCTGTAAAGCTTGATAAGCCATTGACTAAAAAAGATTTTGAAAGCATACTATCGGGTCTTACGCTAGAAGATGGTAGTGTGCAGGTAGATATGCTGGCTTATGCCGATTCTAAAGATAAAACACAACTAGGAATAGAGATTCATAGCGGACGCAACCGTATTGTGCGCAGGATATTCGAGCATTTGGGCTATGAAGTAAAGACTTTGGACCGCGTAATGTTTGCGAATCTTACCAAAAAGAACGTAGAAAGGGGTACCTGGCGTTTCTTACAAGCCAATGAAGTACGCTTGTTGAAACACATGAACCAAAGCTTTTTGAAGAAGACAAAAACCATAGAAATACCCGACTTAGACGCATAATGAGCCTTATGAAACTGGATGTTTTAGTAGAAAATGAATGGTTTATAGCCATCAACAAGCCTTCGGGTATGCTTTCTATTCCCGATAGGATGCAAAGTGAAGTTTCGTTAAAAGATATTTTGATTGAAAGATATGGTAGCATCTATACTGTTCATCGGTTGGATAAAGACACGAGTGGTATCATTGTTTTTGCAAAAGATGAAGTCACACACAAACAACTTTCCCAACTATTTGAAGGACGCGAAGTACAGAAATTTTATGTGGGTTTGGTAAATGGAAAGCTCTTTAATCCCAAAGGAAGCATTGATGCAGCCATTATGGAACATCCTGCCAAGAATGGAACGATGGTAATACACGCCAAAGGAAAACCTTCGCTGACAGACTATGAAGTGCTGGAAGACTTTGGCATTTACTCTTGGGTACAATTTCAAATTCATACAGGTAGAACGCATCAGATACGGGTGCATACCAAATATTTGGGTAATAGTATTGCTTGCGATAGTTTGTATGGTGATGGGAAACCTGTATTGATTTCTTCGTTAAAAAAGAAATTTAACCTGGCTAAAAAAGAAGAAGAGGAGCGACCTATACTAGCAAGGCTTGGGCTACATTCTTATCGGTTGCAGTTTACGTTGAATGGAGAAGACTTTACGATAGAAGCAGAACCACCCAAAGACTTGCGTGCATTGTTGCAACAACTGAGAAAGTGGAAAGGAAAATAGAATAACTAACAGAGATTTAAATAGAAATCCCCGTAAAGCAATAATACTTTACGGGGATTTTTTACTTTTAACTTAAGCCTTACGACTAAATATTTATCTACTCAAATTCATACTTCTTTCCTTGTACAAAGTTCTGAAGTAAGGATCCCTCAAATCTTTGATGAAACGTATAGCTTCACCTGTACTTTTCATTTCAGGGCCTAATTCTTTGTTTACACCCGGGAATTTATCGAAGCTGAAAACAGGTTCTTTAATGGCATAACCATCCAATTTGTTAACCATTTCAAAGTCAGTCAATTTGTTTTTACCAAGCATTATTTTGGTAGCAATATTCAAATAAGGAATGCCATAAGCCTTGGCGATGAAAGGGGTTGTACGAGAAGCCCTTGGGTTTGCTTCAATCACAAAAACCTTATCGTTTTTGATGGCAAACTGAATGTTTATCAATCCTTTTATGTTCAAAGCCCTTGCAATCTTCTCGCTATAATATTCCATGGTAGTAATTACCAAAGGAGTAAGATTGAAGGCAGGAAGAACCGCATTGCTATCTCCACTATGGATACCCGCTGGTTCAATGTGTTCCATTACGCCCATCACATGAAAGTTTTCACCATCAAAGATGGCATCTATCTCTGCTTCTTGACAGCGGTCAAGGAAATGGTCAATCAGTATTTTATTATCAGGAATATGTTTCAACAAACTGATAACAGCCTTCTCCACTTCTTCATCATTAATTACAATACGCATTCTTTGTCCACCCAACACATAGCTAGGACGTACCAACACAGGATATCCTACTTTATTGGCAACTTCTATTGCTTCATCAGCAGTATAAGCCGTTCCATACTCTGGATAAGGAATGTCTAGTTCTTTCAATAAATCACTGAATCGACCACGGTCTTCGGCAATATCCATACTGTCGAAACTGGTACCGATAATTTTTATGCCTCTCTCATGCAAACGTTTAGCAAGCTTCAAAGCGGTTTGTCCACCCAATTGTACGATGATTCCTTCGGGTTTCTCTAGTTCTATTATTTCCCAGAGATGTTCCCAATAAACAGGCTCGAAGTAAAGTTTATCTGCCATGTCAAAGTCAGTGGAAACAGTTTCAGGATTGCAATTCATCATGATTGCTTCATAACCACATTCTTTTATAGCCAAAAGACCGTGTACACAGCAATAATCGAATTCAATACCTTGTCCAATTCTGTTGGGACCACTACCTAAAACGATAATCTTTTTGTTTGACGAGGATATAGACTCGTTAGAATTTAAAGTACTACTCATTATTTAAAAATTGTGCAAATGTAATGGGACAGACGTTTATACCAATGATTAAATTGTATAAACAGGAGCTTCTAAAAATTTTATAGATATTACCAAACAGAGGTCAAAAAAATTAACAAATGCCTATCCTTTTTTTCATTAAAGTCATTTAGCCAATGGCAAATAAAAAAGCCCCACCATTAATGGAGGGGCTTTCTTGACTCTTGTCAAAAAGGCTTATGCTTCTTCACTTCCTTCTGTCTCAGGAGCAGAAGTTTCAGCTACCGCTTCAACAGCAGGAGCAGCTTCTACCTTACGAACATAAGGTTGATTACGGCGATCTTTTTGAGTTTTCTTGTGCGCTGCAGATCTACGGTTAATGTCCGATTCATGCTGAAGATGCCAATCCTGGAACTTCACCATTGCTGCTGCATCATCAAACAAACCAAGTTTTACACCACGTAACAAATGCTTCAGATACAGTACTCCCTTGAAAGAAAGGATACGACGAACAGTATCAGTTGGTTGAGCACCTTTGTGCAACCATTCCAATGCTTTTTGACGATCTAACTGAATTGTTGCAGGTACTGTTAGTGGATTGTAAGTACCAACCTTTTGGATGAATTTACCATCTCTAGGTGCACGGGCATCAGCAACTACTATAAAGTAGAAGGGCCTTTTTTTACTACCGTGTCTCTGTAGTCTAATCTTTACTGCCATAGTTAAATAGAAATTTAGTGGCGTTATTAAATTGGGTTTAAAAATAAGGCGGCGAAAGTAAGTATCTTAGACCATAAATGAAAAATAAAAGTGTAATAAAGTTATTGTTTTCGGTAAAAATCTTTTAGAACACCGTCAAAATGTAGAATTGATTAGTAAAAGAGGTTTCGAAAACTGACAATATCTTCAATTTATAACCGTTAGTCTATTGCCTGCATGATGTCCGTCTATATTGACGTTAAGGATATTCGTATATTGCGGCGAATTTTATTATATGAAGATAACGGAGCACATAGAACAAGCAAAGGATACTTTAATTTCATTTGAAGTATTACCTCCGCTTAAAGGAAAGACAATCAATAGCGTTTACGATCACCTCGATCCATTGATGGAGTTTAAACCAAGCTGGATAAACGTTACGTATCACCGTAGTGAAACTATGTTCAAGAAAAAGACTGATGGTACTTTCGAGAAAGTAGAAGTACGTAAACGTCCGGGTACGGTGGGCATTTGTGCGGCGATAATGAATCATTATAAAATTGATGCAGTTCCACATATCATCTGCGGTGGATTTACCAAAAGGGAAACAGAAGATGCTTTGATTGATCTGGACTTTTTGGGCATTGATAACGTGTTGGTGCTTCGCGGCGACGCTGCAAAGAATGAAGCGAGCTTTGAGCCAGAAAAAGACGGACATCATTATGCCAGTGAATTATTGGAGCAGGTAATTAATATGAATCACGGTATTTATATTGATGAAGACATAAAGAATGGGGGTAAAACAAAGTTCTGTGCGGGGATAGCAGGCTATCCCGAGAAGCATTTTGAAGCTCCTAACCTGGAGATTGACTTAAAGATGCTGAAACAAAAGGCAGATGCTGGCGCAGGCTACATTATGACGCAGATGTTTTTTGATAACCAGAAGTTCTTCGATTTTGTAAAAGCTTGCAGGGATTTAGGTATTACTATTCCGATCATTCCGGGTTTAAAGCCTATCACAAACAAGAAGCAACTGTCTGTATTGCCTCGAATTTTCCACGTGGATATACCCACAGACTTAAGTAATGCCATCATGAAGGCGAAAACAGATGCAGAGTGTGAGCAGATTGGAACTGAATGGTTGATTCAACAGAGCAAAGAACTGAAAGCGTTTGGCGTGCCCGTATTGCATTACTACACATTGGGTAAACCAAAAGTAATTTGGAATACGGTTAAAGAGTTAGTGTAGTCTGTTTTCCGTTAACCGAAATACCGTCAACCGATTAAAGCAACTGGCACCTCGGTAAACGGTTATCGGTAATACGGTCAACAAAATGTGTAAATTATGAAAAAGTCTTCCTCCATATTTCTCGCAAAGAGTGCTATTAAGGCGCCTGACAAAGAGCATCGTCGGAAAATTAACTTCAATATCGGGAAGTATAATGCGGCTGTTCCTTTGGGTAAAGCGCAGTTTACTGACTTGACGAAGGTGAGGGAGCTTGCAAAAAACATTAAGTGGGATGCTATAGAACACCTGGATAAACACTTGGAGCTGTTTGAAAAGCAAATTCAAGAAAGGGGAGCAAAGGTTTTGTGGGCAAGGGATGCGGCGGAAGCACTTAAATATGTTGGCAACATCTGCAAAGAGAAAAAATGCAAGTCTGTGGTGAAGAGCAAGAGTATGGTCACGGAGGAAATACACCTCAACCATTTCTTGGAGGAACACGGTATAGAAAGCGTAGAGACTGACCTAGGAGAATATATCCAGCAATTGGATGGGGAAGCGCCTTACCATATTGTTACCCCTGCAATGCATAAAAATAAAGAGGATGTTGCGAAGCTCTTTGCAGAGAAATTGGGCACTCCTCACGATTTAAATCCAAAAGAACTGACACTTGTTGCCAGAGAGAAACTCAGAGAAAAGTATATACAAGCAGAAGTGGGCGTTACGGGTGCTAACTTCATTATTGCAGACATCGGTGGAGTGGCTGTAACTGAAAATGAAGGTAATGCGCGCTTGAGTTGTGCCTTCCCAAAGACACATATTGTTATCGTTGGAATAGAAAAGGTCATTCCAAAAATGACTGACCTCGCTTTGTTCTGGCCTTTGCTCTCAACCTTCGGCACTGGTCAGAAGGTGACTGTTTACAACTCCATTATCACCGGCCCTAAGCAAGCAAATGAAACTGATGGCCCTGAGGAGATGTATGTGATACTATTGGATAACGGCAGAACCAATCTTCTCAAGAATCCTAAGACTAGAGAATCATTGTACTGTATCCGTTGTGGGGCTTGCCTGAATGCTTGTCCTGTTTATAAAAACATTGGTGGGCATAGCTACGATACCACCTACAGCGGCCCTATCGGTAGTGTCATTACGCCTCACCTTAGTGGTATGAAGGAATACAAACACCTGAGTAATGCTTCTTCGCTTTGTGGTAATTGTACCGAAGTTTGCCCTGTTCGCATTAATATCCACGAAATACTATTGGAAAACAGGCATGAGGCAGTTCAGTCTGGCGTTGGAAGTGTTACAGAACGAGTTGCGTGGAAAGTTTGGCGACTAGCTAGTCTCAATCGTTTTATCATGAATAGTGGTAACGGGCAAATGAAGAACTGGATCGTGAACAGGACCTTCAGAGCCTGGACAGAAAGTAGGAGTGACTTAGATTTTAGCCAAAAGACCTTTAATCAGTTGTGGAAAGAAAGGTCTAAGGCTTAATTAATTAAACCCAATAATCCGTGCTGCTTTATACTACTATTGCTTCTTCCCGGTTACAATATACCATTAGCTTTATAGAAAGTATTATTGGGCAGCAGATAATAATCACCACTGATAAGGAATATTTTCTTCAGGCTGAAGCCGTTAAGATTAATTATAGCGCGGAGCGAATTGCTACTAATGAATACCACATCATTCCGCACACCTTACTCTTTTCTACTAATGTAATTCCGACGGATATAGTAGTTTCTGAATGTAGAAACAACCCTTGTTTTTTTACTCATCAGGATGATCACGGCTTCGATGTATTTGCTGCCATCTTCTATCTGATTTCCCGCTATGAAGAGTATCTTCCTCATCAAAAGGATATGTATGGACGATATGCACACACCAATTCTCTGGCCTATCAACATAACTTCCTCGATAAGCCTTTAGTTAACTATTGGATTAATGATTTGATGCAGCAGTTGTTTTCCGTTTACCGTTTACCGTCAACCGAGCTAGACCCTTTGTCTTCCAAACTTACGACTTACGACTTACGACTTACGACTACTTTCTCCTTCACTCCTACTTACGATATAGACATTGCCTATGCTTACAATCATCAGTCGATAGTTAAAAATATAGGGGGCTTCTTTAAGGATTTACTCAAGGCGGATATAGAAAAAGTAATAGAACGTGCGAGTGTTTATAGTGGCACTAAGCAAGACCCATTCGATACCTATCAATGGTTGGATACATTACATAAAGAGCATCAATTAGCGCCAATCTATTTCTTTTTATTAGCTAAGCAAAAGGGCATTTATGATAAAAATATTCCGCCTTCTGTTGGGGCGATGCAACAATTGGTACAACAGCATGCTGCAACTTATTCAGTGGGTATTCATCCTTCGTGGCAAAGTGGCGACAATGAATTGTTGGTGAAAGAGGAAATAGAATCCATCAAAAAGATAACTAATAAGCCCTGCACTACCAGCCGGCAACATTATATAAGGCTCACACTACCTAATACTTATCGGACACTGATTGAAAATGGTATTACCCAAGATTATTCTATGGGATATGGTAGTATCAATGGTTTTCGGGCATCTGTGGCTTCGCCTTTTTATTGGTATGATCTTGAAAAAGAAGCGGTATCTACGCTTAAACTCTATCCTTATTGTTATATGGATGCCAACTCTTACTTTGAGCAGCACTTATCTGCAGAAGAAGCAGGGCAAGAATTGCAGTATTACCATGATACCGTAAAGGCAGTGGGCGGTCAATTAATTACCATCTTCCATAATCATTTTCTAACGGAACAACCGCAATGGAAACCTTGGCGTGAGATGTATCGGAGGTTTTTGGAGGCTAATTTCTCTTAGAAAAGAGGGTAAGGAGAGCAATAAGATATGCCTTTATCAATTAAAGATATAACAGGAAGAAGAAAAAATTAACACATAGAAACATAGGGACATAGTGCAGATAGGCTTATTTTATCTTCTATGTGTTCTATGTATCTATGTTCCTATGTGTTAGACTATTTATTACCTTATAACTCAAAACTTATAACTCCCTTTTCTATCTTCTAAAGTTCGGCATCATCCCGGGCATTTTTGGCATCTGTCCACCGCCCTTGCTCATCATATTCATCATCTGTTTCATCTGCTCAAACTGCTTGATAAAAGCATTTACCTCGGCAATATCTTTACCACAACCCTTAGCGATACGTATTTTTCTGCTTGGATTAAGTAAATCTGGGTTAGCCCTTTCCTTTGGTGTCATACTAAAAATGATACTCTCAAAACCCTTAAAACTATCATTACTAATGTCCACATCTTTCATAGCCTTGCCCACACCGGGTATCATTCCCATCAGATCTTTGATGTTACCCATCTTTTTTATCTGCTGTAACTGATCGAGAAAGTCCTGAAAATCAAACTGATTCTTCCTTATTTTCGACTCTAGTTTCTTAGCCTGAACTTCATCAAACTGCTCCTGTGCACGTTCAACCAAACTGGTGATATCGCCCATCCCAAGGATACGTTGCGCCATACGCTCCGGATAAAAAATATCCAGTGTATCCATCTTTTCGCCACTGCTCATAAACTTTATCGGTTTATTCACGGTGTATTTGATGGTCAATGCGGCACCACCTCTTGTGTCGCCATCCAACTTGGTAAGTACCACGCCATCAAAATCCAGACGGTCATTGAACGCTTTTGCAGTGTTCACGGCATCTTGCCCGGTCATGGCGTCTACCACAAAAAGTATTTCTGTAGGGTTCACGGCTGCCTTCAGATTGGCAACTTCGGTCATCATCGCCTCATCAACCGCCAAGCGACCAGCGGTATCTATAATCACAACATTTTTATTGGTTGCCCTCGCTTCCTTGATGGCATTCAACGCAATACTCACCACGTCTTTGCTCTCCCTTTCCGAGTAAATAGGCACACCTACTTGCCCAGCAATTACGGTCAATTGGTCAATCGCCGCAGGTCTGTACACGTCAGCCGCCACCAACAACGGACTCTTTCCCTTCTTTGTCTTTAGATAATTGGCGAGCTTTCCAGTAAAAGTCGTTTTACCACTACCCTGCAATCCGGCTATCAAAATAATGGCAGGATTACCCGTAATATTAAACTGCGCTTCGGTTCCGCCCATCAATTCGGTCAGTTCATCC
>Ga0208741_10000205_pt1 | contig 33231 bp, 30 predicted proteins | sample CryBogCBE03Jun09_FD_184576 | JGI IMG/M metagenome (GOLD analysis project Ga0208741, IMG submission 184576) | Freshwater microbial communities from Crystal Bog, Wisconsin, USA - CBE03Jun09 (SPAdes) | ecosystem: Environmental > Aquatic > Freshwater > Lake | place: Crystal Bog, Wisconsin, USA...
GACGATTGCGAATCATTGCCAAGATATCTTGAGCACGATCACCGCCTGTGCTAGATTCTGTAGCTGACTCTGTCTTAGGAGTAGGTGCTACTGTCTTTGGTGCTGGAGCAGCCTCTTCTTCATCAACGGTATCATCACTTGATACTGATGGTGTAGCTTTTACTGCTTTATTTGGATCTCCAGTATTCTGACTCATTCCAGCTGGTTTGAAGTATTGACCCCACCGATCCATATCATATGGCTCACCGTCAACTGACGCTTCAAACATTTCTTTCATAACTTTCAATTCAACTTCGCCTGGTTTCTTAGGCAGGAAGTCTGATAAATTAAACAAGCCATGTGTGTCGATAGCCGCTTGTTCGATATCGCTCAATGGACGCTCACGACGTGCCCAGCTTGATGTTGAGTAGTCAGCATATCCACCCTTGCTACCTTTCTTCATGCGATAGTCTAAGCCATGCACGTAGTCAGTTGGCAAATCTTCCAACTCTGGATCAACAAGTGCCGCACGGATACTTGTAAAGATTTGAGGACCAATAATGAAACGACGAATTGGATTTTCTGGAGTTTCTTTTTCTGCAAGACCGTCTTCAACAACGAAACCTTGGAAAATATAACTGCGTTTTTTCCAGTACTTACGGCCCATATCTTCCAATGCTGGGTCTTTAAACCAACCACGCACTTCTGAAAGGATAGGACATGTATCGCCATACATTTCTACGCACGGTACTTGTACTGTAATTGATTTTGATTCTGATTCACCTTTAATTCCAGCGAATGGCAATTTAATCATTGCACGTTCAACCCAGAAAAAAGTATTGTCGGCGTTACCGTCTGGTAAGAATCGTAGAACCGATTCACCGCCTTCTTTGAGATTCCAGAATGGGTAAATTGAATTATCACCACCTGTTCTATTGTTGTCTGAACCTTTTGATTCAGCTGCCTTTAATTTTGCACGAATTTCTGCCAAAGATGCCATTATAATTCTCCTATTGTTAGCCTTTGTTACTGCTTTTTATTTGCCTATATTTGTTTAGAACCCTCTAAACAAAAAGCGCATACATGTTATTGTATACGCTTTTATTTATGTTTGCAAGAAGAATCTTGCTGAAAATATGAGTATTTTACTCAATTAACGATAATGCACTAGACTTGTTAATCTTTGGAGTTCATCGTACCCAACAGACTCTTTTTGTGCAGGAGTCGCTGGCTGTCCTTTGTTTGGAGCACGAGCTAGAATAAATGGATCTAATGGATCAGCACTACCTATCCATTTTTGATCTTCCGGACTTAGTTTAGAATATGCGTCGGCTTGTGGGCTACCCGCTGGCCATGGACCATTATTCACAACGGGTGCAGATTGTGGTACAACTGCATCGGGTTCACTCATATCACCTGCCTTATCACGAGCAGCTTGCTCGTCTGGTGTCATTTTATTAGCTGGTTCAGTTTTAGTCGGTACAGGTTGAGCATAGCCCATTTTTCCTGGATAGCGTGTAATTGATCCATCTTTAAATCCAGCATTTAGTTTGCCTTGGAAATCATTCCATGCTGCTAATACTTTAGGATCTGCCATCTTTGCTTTATCAGCTAGCAGTGCCTTAGCCGCTGTATCAGTTTCGTCACCAAAGTGTCCATCTACTGCAACCTTTTGACCATTTTGATTTAACCAGTTCTGATATGCGGTTACTGTAGAATTTGATTGTGCATTGCCTGCTGTACTAGTTGTTTTTGATGCAGTGGTAGTCTTAGGGGATCCATCGGGATTATTAGTTGCAGCGTATTTTGCATCCCACTGATGTGCAGCTACGCCTCGATCACCTTGTGTCGACGGGCGAGCTGGTGATGTTCCTGGTGCCATGTGGGTCATTGGACCAGCTTCTAAAATTTCTGTGTAGCTCTTTAATTTTTGTGCGAGGTTTGTTAACTCGCTTTCGTTGATAATTTGACGTGTCATAATTATTTTCCTATTTGATCCATTTGTCCTAGAATACCTTTCATCATTTCTGCAGGATTCATTGATCCTCCTGGAAATTGTACTGTTTGATTAGGTACGTCCTTTTGTACTTTTTGTAACTGCTGACCGAGTACTTGTTTAACTTGATTGCCCATTTGTTGTTGTGCATTAGGATCGTTTTGTAGAGCCTGTAGCTGTGCCATTAATGTGTTCAAATCAAATTGTTGCTGTTGCTGCTCATCCATTTCTGCTGACTTAATGCCGGCCAGTTTACGAATTCTATGACTTTCATCATGATGTGGAATACCTGTGCTAGGATCAATTTCATCGATCTTTTCTAATACTGCTCTTACATGTTCAGGTTTTGCGTGTACATGATCAAATGCACCATTTTTAAAATCACGTATTACACGGATCTTAGCACGTTCGCCACCAATGGTAAAATTATCATCTTCTGGATTAAAAAAACCTTCAACGGTCTTCCAAATTTCGTCAACTGGATCTGATTCAGTCTTAAGCATTTTAAATCGTTTCATCGCTTCGCCGATTGTTATAACATGACTACCAAAATCTAACGGAGTATCGTGTGTTGCACCACACTCTAATGCCTTAATAATCTTTGCTTTAATCTTACTCTCTGCAACTGCTGCTGGTGCAGGCGTTGATGGAGCAGTCGGTGGTAACGGTGGTAACTCTGCCGATAAGTCTGCTGGAGCTATACCGGCTTCTGGAGGAATTGGTGCTACAGGCGGAGTAGCTGCAACTGGCGGTGCAGGTGGAACTGCTGGAGCTGGTGTACTGTCTGCTGGTTCATCACTAGACAGATCGTTTAGCTCACCGCTATCAAGTATTTGTTTTGCCACGTCCTGAGCATCTGGGCTCATTGGCTCGTGTTCGTCACCGGTCGCTAAATCGTTAAGATATAGTTTGATCGCAGTGCCAACATCGTCATTGTCTGATAAAGTTGATAGATATTGATTAACAAACTTATCACTATCTAAAATACCTTTTAGTTCTAGTGCAGCATTAATACCGCGTGGCCCTGGAGATTTTAGTAATCCCTGCCCTAATTTGTCTTTTAAAGAGTTAAGTGCGTTTAGATAATTTTTCTTGTTAAGAAGTTCATTACGGCCTTGCTGTTGCTCGTCGTCTTCACTAATAAATTTATCAAAGAATGATTCTAATTCAATCTCTTCTTTGGTCATTTTTTCCGTTTCTTTACGGGCTTTATCGCTAGCATGTGTTACTTGGCCGCGCGGATCTTTAGCTTTACCTTTAATCTTTTTCCACTCGCCTTCTTCCTTCCATTTAACAACATTACCCTCTTCATCTTTTTCTTCTGAGCGTAATTCATTTAACATATCTTCTGGATTAAGTTCTTTAGTTGGAATTTCTGATTCGTCAACTAGACGGAAGATATATGGAAATGCTGTTTTTAATTCTTCATTAAATGTTCGGATTGTTAATCGATCAACCCAGTCATTCATAACTTCTTCCGGAATAGCTTGCTCTTCTTGATCTTCGAATGATTCAGCAAATGACTCATAGTAAGCGGGACGTTGCAACATCTGTACTTCTTTTTTAACTTGTTCGATGCGTTCCATTACCTTTGAAGTAATGTCGCTCATAGCTTCTGATAATTGTGCTTGTCGTCCTACGTAGCCCTTAAACTTGCGTAGTTGTGCCAGTTCTTCACTTAGACTTGAAATATGTTTACCAATACTGTCATACGGATTGCCGCCGTGTTTTAAATGCTCAGCAAGAGCGCGAGCACCATTGAGATGTTTGTATGGATATCTGAAACGTTCGCCCTCTGCGTTTTCAACATAGATGTTTTCAATGTGCATTGTACGACCTGCAGCTAATTCGGGATTAATATTTTGTGTATGTTTAATTACTAGTCTAGCATTACCTAAATCTTGATAGCTAATTTTAGATGTACCATACATTGAGCTTTCCATCATTGGGGTTTGTGGCATAACAGGTTCTTCCTTGGGCTTTGCTTGAAATTCGTAATCACGTTTATCCAAATTATCTTTACCAATATTTTTTACAGTAAAGTTTAATAAATTATCTTTGGCAAACTGACGTATGCCACGAATAAAATTAAATACTCCGGGGTGTTTGCGATCAGCAAGATCACCACTAATCTGTACTATAATTCCTCTACTTTTTTCATCTGGATTATCTTTTTCATCTAGCGTAATAGTAATTGTACCTAAAGCAACACCGTTATCTTTATATTGAAATTCAAAAAAACGAGATTTAGGAATATCGCCCTCTTTACTTAAAACATCACTGTGCTTGTCACCTAGTGTAATTTCAGAAAAACGAGTCTCGAGTTTTCCGTACAATTCTTGTGCAATTTTGTCTAAATTAGATTCCATGATATATTTATCACATGCCTGTTGATATGAATATTGGTAGGGGAGGCTCAAATTCTGAAGATTCCTCCCAGTTACTGGTTACTTTTAACTGCTCAAATACAGCTGGATCCCACTCTGCTAACAGTACACTCATACGTATGATTAGTAGTAAAGCCGCCACTAGATCATCATGCTGACCCACTTTTGCCTTAAAACTAGTACCAGCAGCAACGTAGGTTTTAAGTTCACTAATCAAACTACGACTGTTTAGGGTCATTTTGTTTTCTTCGATGAGATATTTGATTTTAGAACATGCTGAAATTTTATTACCAAAAGTAGTATTAAATCCCTTGCGGAACTTTTTAACATGTCCTTTACGTAATGGTTCGCTTAGAAATAATCCAGGAAACGTTTCTTCTCCTAAATTATCAATAACTACTAGGGCGCTTTCACCCACTGTGTTGTTTTCTACACTCCAGTAGATTTGATTGAAACTATCCTCACCGCCTAGCTCTTCTTGTATATATTTTAATATATCTCGGAATATTTTAACCTGTCCCTGTATAGGTGTGATATTATGCTGCCACTCTGCTACCTGTATCATGCTAGGCATTTCAAATACTTCAATAGCTCCGTAGTCACCGCCGGTGCCTAAACTAGGATCCAGCGCACAAAGATAGACATTGCCCGGTGTTGGCTTTTTATACCAACGTACTTGACCCATCTTAAACAAGGGCTCTTTTCCTAATAATTCTGCCAGTTTAAGACTGCTAATAAGTGTTTCATCATACACTAGGAATTCGCAACCGTACTCACGACGGAAACGTTCTTCGCCGATACGTCCCATCTCAGTTGCCTTCCATTCTTCTCCACGATCCGGATGTTCATGCCATTCTGCACGGAATCCGTGGAAACCATTACGTCCTAGACCATCATCACGTTCACCACCGTACTCATCAAATTTATCCTGACTTTCCTTCCAGATTATTGCAAATTCGTCTTCGTCTGAATTCGGTGTTGACGTAATAATTGCTCGTCCACCTGTTGCCAGGGTTGGTGAAATTGAGGTCCAAAATTCAGTTGCAATATTGGGCTGAACAAACGCAAACTCATCGCAATATAGTAAGGATATGGACATACCGCGACCGGTATTACCAGTAGTAGTAGCTGATACAATTCGTGATCCGTTGTCAAAATCTATACTCCCTTTGTTATAACTTACAACGCCCGATCTAATGTAGTCGGGACATAGTTCATATCCGTAACGGATACGTTGCATAATTTCCTGAGAGCCGGTATATTTGTGTGCGGCAACTAGAATAGTTTGATCTGGGTGAAACATTGCATACCATAGCAAGTATGCACTTGCACATGTGGTCTTGCCGCTTTGACGTGGCAACATATTAATGTTAAAACGATAGTCGTGATAACTCTGTAATAATCGTTCTTGATATTCAAACGGCTCAAACAGCATCTTACCTTTAACAGGGTGCTGAATGTGAAAGAAATGCTTGGCAAAATGCAAATAACCAGTAACTGGATCTGCACAAGCCAATAGGTGGGCGATCTGTTCTTCTGTGAACTTTTCTTTACTGTGTGCTTTTTTGGTTAAGACACCATCTAAACTTTTAGCCATACATTTATTTACATAAAAAAAGCACCCCTTAGGATGCTTTTGATACTGCTGACGAAACTTATCTTGCTTTAATTTCAGCGTACATTTGGCTTAGGCTGTCAACTAGACCTTCTGCCATTGGATTTTCTGCTCCGTTTACTTTAGGATATTTTTTACCGCCAGTGCTGGCTAGATCGTTACCAGTGGCTGTTACAGCAGGGATACCTTTTACCTCAGGTCCTGATGCGCCCATCATGCTGTTGCCAAATTCTTTATCGCCAGTGTCAACAACTTCTGCCATGTCAGTCTCGTGTTCTGCAGAATCACCTACTACCATTACGGCATCGTCGCTATCTTCAGCTTCACCTTCCAAATCACGGAGAATATTCATTAGGGAACGGATACCGCCTTCACCCTGGCCGTTCATTGCAATATTCATAGTAATATTGTCTGGCTGTTCGTTATGAGCATGCACAGGCATTTCACCACATTCCTCAACTGAAACAGTAGGTGCGCCTTCTTCGATGGCTGTCATTTTAGAGATTAAATCTTTTAAATTCATTATATTGCTCCTTTAGCAGTAGGCACTTTAACTTGTTTAGTAAAAATATTTGTGGCATTATTTTTTACTTTAACTTGTGCGCTTGGTGTTTCTTTAGTGTGCTTAGGAGCACCTTTTGCTAGAATTTCATCATTAACGCCTGTGTACTGTGTACCAGTTGTCTTAGTCTTGTTCAATTCTTTTAAGAAATTCATTTTATGTTCTTCGTCTACTAGGCTATCATGATTGTTAACATCAGTAGGAGTACCGACAACAGCTTTACCTGTAGATTCATCGTGTGCGTGATTAATCTCATGTTCTGCTATTTCTCCTGGACTCATGGCTTTAACTTGACTTAGTGGCATTCCTAATCCAGCTGCTACTAAATCGCGTATCTGATTGCTAGTTGCTGGATATTCTAACGCTGCTTGGAATACATTCATGTTAAGATTTTTATGCTCTGGAAACTCTGCATTGTGAATCTGTGGTGGAGTACGCTTACCTTTGCTAACTGATGTTGGCTTAAATTGACTCAATGCGGATTCAATTTTTGTGTGGCAATCGTCGGAGCAATCACCTACGACTTTAATTCTAAATTCGTAAGTTTTTTTGCTTTCTGTTAAGTATTCTTTAAATGATTTCATGGTATGATCCTAGTACTATATTTATTTCATATTCTTCAATTTTTCTAACAAGGAATTACGATCTGTAACTACAAACCCTTCGCCCTGTATGTTTATACCATCGTCAGCACCTGCGGCATCCTGATCTAGTTTTTGCTTTTTAAGCTGTAGATCTATCATTTTTAGCTTTTTATCTAGTTTGGCAGTCTTAGCATCAATAGCGTTTTTCAGCATACTAGCAGCTACTTCAAATAGTCTACTGCTGTATCTTGCCTCTACATTCATACCTAAATCCATGATGTCGTCATAGGCATCTTGAGCTTTTTGTGCTAGATTATCTAGTTCACTATCTGCTAAATCACCTAGTCCCTTTACCTGTGGTAATGCCGCAGTAATTTTATCAAATTCGCTGATATCGCGGAGAAATGGTTGGGCAGCAGGTAGTGTTTCTGCTTGTTTTTTCTCTTCCTGTTTTACAATTTTTTTGCTTTCAGGAAGGTTAAGTAGTTCTTCTAACTTTTTTGTCATAGTAATACTTATGCTTATTATTAGGAGAAGATATCATTTTCGTTAAGGATGCGGAACTTAATACCCTGCTGTTTGCACCATGCGCTGGCTGCTGCCCACTTGGCTTGATTCTTAACGTACTGAGCTTGATTATATTTGTTCTTACCAACACGCTCTAGAATAGTTTGACTTGCTGGTTTAATTTCAATAAGTTCGGTCAACATATTATTCTTTTTATCTACATATTGTATGAAAAAATCAGGTACGTAGATTGTTTGCTTATTGGTCAATGGATCTCTATAGGGGATACTTATTGCTTCACTGGCCCATTTTTGTATACTGGGATTATTGTCACAAAAATTCATGAATGAAAATTCCCACGAACTTCGATATATTGGCATTTTATTGCCTACGTATTTTTCAGGATGTTTCATGGTAAATTTACCACGAGCAAACTTGGCCATGTTATACTAGAATATTACGTGATTCGTAGGCATCAGTATCTAGTGCTGTTCTATATCCTAGTAAACTAGTTTTTTCTCTATAGGCATTTAGTACCTGTGCTACCACTTGACTGAGTTGTACATCGGTAAGGCTTTTTAGTTTGTCTAACAAATTAAATACCGATACGTTTTCAACTCTTGCTTGATTTAACATGATAATAGCAGTAGATCTTGCACTACTATCATCAAAATTACGTTTTTGAAAGAACGCTACCACTGCATCAATCTCGCCTGCTGGAAAACTTACAGGGTTAACAAAATAATTGTCAAAAAATTGTTTGACAGTGGTCACTCCAGACGATTGCTGTTGAGGCAAATTTGATATCATATTATCGACCTGTTATTGATGTTGGAAGAGCGGTAGTAGTATTGTTACTACTGGCTGCGGCTTGTGGGAATGAGATACCAGGAACTCCTCCGGTATTCACCACGGTATTAGGAGTAATCAAACCTGGAGTTCCATTTACTGTAGTAGGCTGTTGTGTATTCTGTGCAGTATTGACCTGTTGTATTACTTGATTCAATATGCTAGGGGCAGCAGCCTGGATATCTAAAGATTCTACAAAACTTGGATTATTGACAGTAGGGTCTGGATTCTGTCCACTTAGAGGACTTGGAGTCTGATCGTAGTGTTCCATAGCAAATCCTTCTGGATCGCCTTCAGCAACCGCACCTACTGAATAGCTCACGGCTTCGTATTGTATTTTCATAGTAAAATCATGCAGAGCATTTTGTGCATAATCTAATTTATTATGATTCCAATTACTAATGATAGGATTAGTCAATGTGTATTGAACATACTCGTGACGTGCCATCTGATAAATTTTAATATAATTAAAAAATGGACTGGTGCTACTGTTATCTAGGCCGTAGGAATTATTGATATAATCAAAACTTCTCATCGCTGTTCTATTATATGCACCCGGCTGGCTAGCACTGGTTGGATCTGCATAATAATAACTGTAGTAGCTTTGCCATAACTGATTAATTAATCCCATATTGTCGTCATGGAATGTTATACCAATTTCTTGCGGCTTATGTGTATACTGTACAACTTTTTTTCTGTTGTACTGATTTAGCAGTTCTGTTTCTACCTTGTACTGCGGTAGATCTACGCTCTTAACCATGAGATTAATTTCATTACCGTAACGCTGTACAATATTAGCGTTTTGAAGAGCACCAGCATTTATACCAAAACTTACATGGAATAAAAACTTAAATTTAGGTGCTAGCCTAAACTGATTATCCGCAAACACTCTGGCGGCGTGTTCTTGGTCGCGCAGATTGATTGTTGGATCTGATTTAAGATTACGGTCGGATGTGAAGGCCATACAATATTTAGTTTAAAAATAAACTACGTAGTTAATCAATAGTCATTAAAAAAGCCTACTTTGTAGGCTTTTTTAATTATGCTCCTAGTGCGTTTGTTCCGCCTGGGGATTTCATTACTGGTGTACTTGCACCAATAGCGCCGCCGGTAGTTTGAACAGCATTATCAAAACGAACGCTGATATCAATCATAGCTGGACCCTGCTCACTATATTTTAAATCTTGCCAGTTTGTTGACTCTAAATAGCAACCATAACATTCCCATGTTTCAAGAACGTTAGGAGTCTGTGAACCATTACCACCGTCAAGCATTTCAATACGCATTGTGAACTTATAATCACCTGCGGCTGCTGCTGAACTTTGTTCAAAGAAGTCAAACTGTTTCTGATTTTGCTCGCCAATTAGTTTACTAACTGAACCAGTAACATCGTCACGTAGTTTGATGCTAATTGGTTCCCAAGCTGGTTTACCGGCATAGTGAATTTTACTGTTGTAAATTTCAATTACTTGATCAGTAAATTTAACTTGTGGACGAGCTGCTTCGCTAACCTGTTTAGTTAGTTCAGTTGTTGGAGTGCTAACACCAAGATTTTCAAAGTTGATTCTAAAGCGATACTTCAACTTTGGCATCAACATACCTTGTGATGCTGCGCTTTGGTCTGATGCTAACGGTACTGTAAAGTTTGATAATGCTGCGATTGCCATTTAATTTCTCCTAATTATTTGCTGCCTAGGCCTTTAATTGCACCAGTATTTTCTAAGCGTAGTGGAATATAAATGAATTCAACAGCTTTAACTGGTTCAATGGCTATGTCAACATAAAGTTCGTTTGCATCGATTCTTGTTGGCGTGTTATTACTTGTATCACAAACAACTAGGTAGTCATAAAGAGCACGTTGACCTGTTAACTCTAACAACATCGATTCGATTTGTTGCTTAATGCTATTACGGGTAATAGTATCGTTTGGTTCAAAGATATATGGTTTAGCAATAGCGTTTAATTGGTAGCGTAGATAAATTACTAAACGTGCTACGTTGATACGATCTAATGAACTTGCTACTAACTGACGTGTCTTTTGACCATAAGCAACTAAACCAATACCACCCAAGTAAGTAATTGGATTTACGTGTACTGTTGATAATGTATCACGCTGTCCGTTATTCAATGCTACAGTTACGAATTCACCTGTTTGACCATCAATGTAGCCTACTGAGCTAGCATTTGTAACACCACCACGACGTGTTCCAGCTGGCGCAAACCATGGATAAGAAACATTGTCGCTTAATGCGATTGTGCGTAACATGATGTGACTTGGTGGAACAGCAACATTGTTGCCTAATAAGTCTTGTGTATAACCCCATGGATAGTAAACTGCTGCATATGGGTTTGTAGTTACTAGACCGTCTTCACCGTCCACCGCAGCGTTCGCTGTGTTAGCACCCCAGTTGCTCAATGTAGTAGCATCTGGAGTTAAACGTGCTGGTGCGTCAGCTACAATGAATGATAATTCACCGCGGCTTGTGTTTAAATCAACTAGAGGACTTAGAGTTTCTAAGTAACCTGGGCAGCTGATTAGATTAAACACACGACTGTCTTCGTCACGGATTTGTTGATTGCTTTCAATTAATGCTGTTAGTGCTTTAACTACTACAGCACGTTGAGCTTTACGGCCAAACTGACCAACACCATGAACATCATTAGGTGCATCGCTTACCCAAACATTTGGATAGAAGTAAGTTTGTAGTGTATTTTGATAACGAGTATCATATGCATTAGGATCTACATAACCAACAACATAACGCTTGACGTTATAACTTGAGCGACGTAGATTCCATAACAACATACCTTTTGGATATAGTGCTGGATCTGGTGCATCGAAGTCTAAGAAGTCGCTGTGCAATAATGCTTGGATTGTAGCAGGTGTTGCGCCGTTAGCGGCACCACCGTCTGTAGTCCAACGTGCATCAGCAAAAATAACACCATTTTCTGTAGTGTGATCTTGATTGTTAATTGTCACCCATTTCTTAGTATTGTAGTTATACTTGTTTATGACTGGGAAGTTTTCAGTATTGCTTACGTCAATCCATAGATCGCCGTTGGCCAATGCTGTTTGTCCGTCACTTTGAGTAGTTGGCATTGTAGAACTAATAATTGGTCCCATTGGATCAGTAGTTCCGCCGCCATAGATGCCATTTAGTGCAACGGCCTGACTAGACTTATAACCTCTCCAATGTGTGCCATCATTAACCATGATATCCGCATCTTCAACTGATGAGTTATACCACAATGTACCATCTGCTGGCGGTTGTGTTGGAGCAGTTAGGCTAGCTGGAGCAAATGCTGTGCCAGCAAATGTTGAAGCCCACTGTGTGATTACATACTTGCCATCACTACCGTTTGAGCTTGGATCTGTATAGAAGTTACTTGTACCATTTCCTGCATCGTTTACTGAGAATAATGTATGTACTGGAGTACCTGTGCCATCAACAAGTTTAATATCACCGCCTGCTTGATGAGTAATTGTGATAGTACTGCTTGTGTAAGAAATTGTTACATTTGCATCACTCACTGCTGTAGTAAAGGCTGCTGCTAGTGCATTGATAGCCGCTACTGCACTCGCTGTACCAGCATAACTAAAACTTACTGTAGCTGCTGATGTATAAGATGAGCTACCTGGAGTAGTCCAACTTGTAGTAAACGTATATGTGGTATTTGCATTAAATGTAGAGCTAGTAATCGGCTTAGATGTAACTACAGTCTGGCCGGTCCCAGTTCTTCCATAAATCTTAAACTGTGCATAAGGTGTTGAACCTTCATCATCGTTGTATTTTACATAAACAGCACCAGTAGGAATATTTAAGCCACCGCCTGTTGGATCTAATGCTGCTAGTGCTGCGGCATTAGTTGGATATAATTGTGACTCTGCTAGTTTAACAAATTTACCTGTTGTGGCATTGTACTTTTTAATATCCCAATTTGCACCAAGATTAACCGGAGTTGTTTTAATCCATAAACTTCCTGTTGGATAACCTTCAACAGAACCACTTTGATCAGTAATTTTGTATAAAGGAATCTGGTAGTGTGGTTGGATTGTTAGTTTAGGTGCTAAGTATGAACCCACTGTTAAACCAACCTTGGTTACAGTTGTTCCTGAAATATTAATTGTCACACCTGTTGAATACAGATTTAAGTATCCGCCAACTACGCTAGCTGTAACTCCTGTAACATTTGAACCAATTGCAGAAACTAAAGTAGCTAGGCTAGTTGCGCCAGTTGCTGTGTAAAGTGTATTACCAGCACCATCTTTGAATACTAATGAATCACCTGATAGTAGTGTTGGGCTGTTAACTGTACCAGTTGCTGCTGGCCAGCTTGATGCCCATGATGGACTACCAACTTCCACCCATGTGCCGCCATTTGATGGATTTCCGTCGCTGGCAGTATTATATTTCTTAAACCATAATTTATTTAGGTTAGTAACAGTAACAATCGCATAATCCCCTTGTGAGCCAAAACTTGGCAAAGGAGCATATGTACCGGTATTGTAGGTATTATCGCCTGCGCTGATCACCTTAACAGTTTGATTTGCAAATGTTTGACCATCAGCAGCAGATAAAGGTTGTCCGTTCCATTCGAATACACCAAACTGTGTATCTGCTGTGTCGAACCAGTATGTACCATCTGCTGGTGGTTGTGTTGGAGATGTTACGCTACCAATTAATTGTGCAGTGTCGAGATCAGCACGTACAACATATGCACGATTAGCTACGCCTAAAAAGCTGTAGGCAGCTTGTAGACCATATTCGTTTAACTCACCACCATTCACTGGATTGTTTTCTGCATCAGTTTGGAAATAAGGAATACCAAAAGTATTTCCTAAATCCATTTGGCTTGTTAGTAGATAAACTTTACCAGCATTAGATGCTAATGTTCCTGGCGCTGTTCCTGTGCCAGCTGAATTCTGTTTGTTTGCTTCTGAAGCAACTATAATTAAAGGTACGGTTCCAGGTGCTGCTGGTGTATAAAAACTTTCGTCTATAACTGTTACGCTTACGCCTGGTGACTGAAGTATGGCCATTGTGTGATCTCCATGATGACATGCTGTTCATGTATTTATAGGTTTTGAACAATTTGCAGCGGTTATACACCCATAAAAAGGTTCAAAAAAGGCTTAAATAAAATATGAGACCGTTATGTGACTGTGGCCGTGCGCCCGTAGCGATTAACTACTATAAACAAGGTAAAGCATTTTATAGAAGCCGTTGCGGGTTATGTAATCGGGGAGTTAGAGCTCCCCGATGGTCTACTGCTGGATATAAAATTAAAAATACTTGCGATAAATGCGGGTTTAGATCACCGCATAAAGAAGTGTTTGCTGTATTTCATGTGGACGGGGATTTAAATAATGCCCGCCCTAATAATCTCAAGACGGTATGTGCAAACTGTCAGCGAGTTCTACATAAGGAAGGGGTAAAGTGGCGCCAGGGCGATCTTGTTCCTGATTTATAATTAGATCTTTTACTAGTCCGTATAAATCATCTATAGTAGTATCATTAGGTACAACAGCATCAAATTTAGTACCGCACCAAGCAGTTTCGCTAGCGTGGATATTTAATTCTGCCAGACGTGACTTTGCTCTTGAATAATTCATACATTTTTCACCGGCATTAACATCGCATGCGTCCTTGTACCATTCGGGATCATCCCCACGTTTTACACGGATAACAATGCCGCCTGCATTTTTAATTGATTTTATTTCATTAGGAAAACGACAGTCACTGATAACAATGTCGTCTGTACTGTTGCGGAGTTTATTTTCTAGTGCGGCAATCCAAATATCGTCATTGAACCCTTTACGACATACTTCAGTGCCCCAGTATTGTAGTACCCAGCGTGGTGTCAAGTGTGGCATGTTCAAACGTTCTGCCCACCATGGATCTACTTGCTCACGCCATTCACGGGCCTGTTTAGTACGGCCTTCTAGCATGGTGCGATCCCAACCAAACACTGCTGATACAGCATCTTTTAGGCTATTGGCAAATGATTCTCGTCGAAATCCGTGAAAGTTAGTCAAGTAGTCAGCAATAGTATCTTTGCCAGAACCAATAAAACCGCAGATGCCAATAATCATAGTAATCCCCTAATAGATGTACTATTATATAACAGTTTTATTACAGATGCAATATTTTTTTTAGCCAAGAACGAAAGTTAGGCCGGTTCCGCCCGAAATTAGAGTTTCTAGTTCTTTATCTAGTTTTTCCAATTCATCTTTGCCAGCTTGAAGCATAGCAGTGCCATTGAGTGTAATTGGACTTCCTGGGCCTGCAATGCTGCCAAATTTACTACGTGCTTCGCCTAGGATTGTTTTGGCAGTAGCAAGAGCATAATCTCTAAGCCATTGTTTGGCATAGATGTCTTGTAGTATAACCCAGTCTGGGCGATGGTTATAGCTACGAATTAGTACCTGTTCGCCTTGAGCAAAAGGACGTTGAAGAATGTCTAGTATATGACTAGTAGGCTTCCAATTATACTCAATATAACTACCGAACATACGTCCTACTAATTTTTGATATCCAGCAAAGGCGTCGTAGGTAGCTAAACCACCCATCATACTACCTGACATCAAATACGTGTTTGTATAGGCCAAGTTAAATGGTTCAAATAACGTGCCTCCAGCACCCATACCAGTACGTGAACCAACAGCGCGGCGGAAAACTTCACGCACTGCGATAACTTCATCTGGTAATCTATACTCGTTCTGATCTTGAATAAGCTCTAAAAACAAGTAACTTTCTTCTACAGCGTTAGGGCTACGTTGGCGGAATCTGGTCAGCGCACGATCTAGGGCAATTTCTAAGTGCTTGGGATCTAGCTCTACTTCAACCATACCGTCACCCAACATTGTTTTAATGTAGTCAAATACATTATTACGTTCAACTGTTGAATTAGACTGGGTTGTTGATGCTGCGGAATCTGCCATTATTTGTTCTCCTTACATATTTATCGTTAATAGGTTAACAAACTATTTTCAAAAATATTTATATAAATATTTACATAAATATTTTTAAAGGATACAATATGGAAATATGGAAAACTATAGAATCTTCGCCTAATTATGAAGTAAGTAACCTCGGATCTATTAGGAATATCAAGACTGGAAATGTTTTAAAAGTTGCAACTAACAACTACGGTTATAAACTGGTTTGCTTGTCAAATAAAAATCAAAAACAAACTGGCTATATCCACAGACTAGTAGCGGAAGCGTTTATTAAAACTAATCTAGATACCAGAACTAGTGTAGTAAATCATATAGATGGAGATAAGACTAATAATTCAATTAAAAACTTAGAATGGGCAACTTATTCAGATAATGCCTTTCATGGCAGAGTTAGGCTTAAAATAAAGGCAGATCAAGCAACCGAATTACTTGACCTACTAGAACAAATGGATTTTAATCAGATAGACAAAGTAGTAAAATATTGTAAGAGTATCTTACGATAAATATCATTATGCCACGCTTATCTCTATATAAACCAGAAAAAGGGCTCGACTATAAATTTATAGATCGCCAAGCCAGCGAAATGTTCCAAGTCGGGGGAGTAGATGTATACGTCCACAAATATCTTGGTTCTAATACCAGTGCTGAAAATGCCACTGCGGATCAGCCTAATTATGCCACTACCAGCGTGACAAATATACAGGATTTGTTATTCCTAGAAAATCGAGATCGTACATACGATACAGAAATCTATAGAATTCGCGGCATGTACAGTGCCCAAAACATTGACTTCAATCTAAGTCAGTTTGGTTTATTTTTAGACAGTGATACTATGATGTTGACTGTACATATCAACGATATAGTAAAAACTATTGGCCGTAAACCTATTACAGGCGATGTTTTAGAATTTCCTAATCTAAAAGATGACTTTGCTCTTAATGCACAAGATTTTAGTATGCCTCGATATTATGTGATCGACGATGTTACTCGTGCTAGCGAAGGGTATTCAGTGACTTGGTTCCCGCATTTATACAGATTGCGACTTAAACGCATAACAGACAGTCAACAATTTGCACAACTGCTTAATCAGCCTGCTACTGATGCAAATGGTGATCCAAGCAATACTACTCTCCGTGAGTTGATTAGTACTCATAATCAAACATTACAAATTAACGATCAGATAGTTGCACAGGCAGAAGCCGATGCACCTAAGAGCGGATATGAAACTCGTCAATTCTATACACTAGCTGTTGATCCTACTAATGGAAAACCAGTTCTAGAAACAGCAGATGAAACAACACTAGATGCTAGCAATGCCAGCTACAGAGCCAGTGAGGACAATGGTCGTCCAGTACGAACTGGCTATACTGGTTATCTAGTAGGTGACGGCATGCCGGTCAATGGTTACGATTTTGGTCACGGTATTCAATTTCCGCCCAATGCTGGTCCGGATGACTTCTTTTTACGTACTGATTTTTTACCTAATAGATTATTTAGATTTGATGGAAAACAAAATGCTTGGATAAAAGTTGAAGATGCTGTGCGTATGAATATGACCAACAATGATACACGAAGCACACAAAAAACTGGATTTATTAACAACAGTTCTTACACCTATAATGAATCAATTGCTACTGATGTTATTGTGTTAAATCAAGGCGATCATATTATTAACACTAGAATTCTATACACCCTTGGTAGCTCTGCTCCGTACATTGTTTTAAAATTAGGAACAGTACAATTAGAATATCAAGTGTCTGCTTATGCAGGTTTAGTCACTTCATATAATTATACTAATCCAGTAGGTGTGACCAGTACTAATTTAAAAATAACTCTACCTATTATTAGTAGCGAACAACAGACTATTCCTCTTGCTGGTGAATGGACTGTGACCTTGTATAATATGAGAGAAGCTCAACGACAAAGCCTTAGTCAGGCACTTAAACCTAAGGCGGATCTATAATGCAATTCTTCTACGATGGTCAGATAAGACGATACATTACACAAACTATTCGTGTATTAAGTAATTTTGTAGTACAATACGGCGATGGTACGCTGGTACGCATACCTGTAATATATGGCGATCAAGATCGACAGGCTGCTAGTATTATCAATCAAAATAGTGAAAACACTATTAGCAGTGCGCCAAGAATAGCAGTATATGTTGGCAGCTTAGAACTGGATAGAGAACGATTATCTGATTCAACCTATGTAGGCAAATTAAACTTCCGTGAGCGTGATACACAGGTTGATATGGATCCTATGAGTCCTACCTATGGGCAGACTGTTTATAATCAAAATCAAGGTCGTAACTATACAGTTGAAAGACTAATGCCAACACCCTATAAATTAACTATCAAAGTTGATATTTGGAGTTCTAGTACCGAACAAAAATTACAGATACTTGAACAAATACTAGTGTTGTTCAATCCTAGTTTAGAATTACAAACTACAGACAACTATATCGACTGGACTAGTTTAAGTGTTCTTAATTTAGATTCAATGTCTTGGAGTAGTCGTCAAGTACCAGTCGGTACTAACTCTCCGATAGATATAGCTACCTTAACATTAACTACTCCAATTTGGATCAGTCCCCCAGTTAAGGTCAAGCATCTTGGTGTTATTACCCGCATTGTTACTAATCTATGGGCTAATACATCTACCAGTCCAGTTGGCTATATTGACGGATTAGGTCAAGATCCTGCTGGAGCGGTAGGCACTACATCCTTTAGCGATTTATTATGGTCAAGTGACACAACTATAGGTGGTTGGGGTATACAAGTATATGCTGGACAGGCTCAACTATTGAATCCCGGCGAAAATGTTTTACCAGCAGAACCAACATTAGATAAATCTGTAAGACAAGGTACTCCAATTAATTGGCAAACAGCCTTTGATCAATATCCTGGAAAATATATTGCAGGCTCGAGTATGTTGTATCTCATACAACCTAATGGAACTTATGTGGTAGGAACCATAGCAATTAATCCATTAGACAATACCATACTGCAAGTTAATTGGAATCCTGATACACTAACATCTAATACTGGTATCGATAGCACCGGAAAACTAGATACTGACGGTGGATATAATGCTGCTGGTAGTTATAGACCTAATAGTCCTGGTACATTTGATGCTATTATAAATCCTCAAACATACGATCCTAAGAGACCAACTGGTACGGAAGAAACAGATCAAGCAGTAGCAGTGGGTACTAGATTTTTAATTGTTGAAGATCTAGGTAGTCAAGATAATCCACCTGGCACTGGACCATCTGCTTGGCAAAGCACTACGGGCACTGATTTTATTGCTAAAACAAATGATATCATAGAGTGGACTGGTACACACTGGAATGTGATTTTTAACGCTATTCAAGAATCAGACACTATGGTCTGGCAAACTAATATATACACTGGAGTTCAATACTTATGGAACGGAGTTTCCTGGGTCAAGAGCTTTGAAGGTGAATATGGTGCCGGCCAATGGAAAATAGTATTGTAAAAGAATCAATTGTATGTAGTGGTGCGTTATTTTACGCAAAAACCACTCGACGATTTCTATTGCTACAAAAAGCCACAGGTAAACATGAAGGCACCTGGGGCCTAGTTGGTGGTACTAATATTTCCGGTGAAACTCCGTGGCAAGGATTACAACGTGAGATTACCGAAGAGATTGGCAGTCTACCCAATATCTTTAAAACTATTCCATTAGAAACATTCGTATCTAATGATCGAGTTTTTAATTTCCATACGTATTTGTGTGTTGTAGAAAATGAATTTATCCCAGTTCTTAGTGGTGAGCATTGTGCATGGGCATGGGCAACTATAGACCGTGCTCCTAAGCCATTGCATCAAGGACTGCGTAATAGTTTTAGCAGTAAAATAATTCGAACAAAATTAAAAACTGTATTTGATCTAGTAGATCTAATTTAGATTTTAGCTTCTTTCCTGTACTGCATAGTTACTTCTACATTAAGCTCTGATTCAGGATTACGTATTGTAGATAATCCCCAGAGTTTTTCTTTAAATCCTGATAAGAGATTTAATTCAGTACAGTTAGTTAATGTGTCAACTATTTTGTCTACCAGTATGTCGTGATTGCTTAAACATAAATGATTGTATCTAGTATCTAGCCCAATCCATGGGATATCATTAAGCTCTTCGCTTCTGGAAACCTCTAACAAATTGCCTTTAGAAAAGATTAAATTTGGAAAATCTAACTCTTTTTGTGGATTAATATTATAATTAAATCCTCCCCAAACTACTAAAGGTTTACGCCAACATCTTACTGTAGCAATATTATTCAACCATCCGAGTCGATGTAAAAACGATTGAAGGTCAAGAGCTGGGCGTTGTATGTACTTAACATATGATTCAATTGCTTTGGTGCGATCTTTACCTATCCGATCTATTAAGTCAGTTTCCCATATATGATAGTTGCTGACTTCTGGAAATTCTTCATAAAACCAAAATCTAGCAGGATCAGTTACTACAAAGATCAGTTGATCTTCCGGTGTTATTAGATTAGTAACAGCATCTATATATCTACAAGACCAATCCTGGCCGGCGCCTGGCATACTTTGATTAGCTAGTTTATATCCTAGTCTGTTGGCAAGAGCGCTGGTCCAGATTCTAGGGTTAGTATGTCCTGGCGGAATATAACTGAAACTATCGCCGGTAACGTATAAGGTTGGCATTAGTCATCAATATCTGGCATAGTGTCAGGATCATCAAACAACTCATGGGGCCTCCATGGGTTAGCTCTGGCATTTTCATGAACTACAATATCAAACGCAATACTGACTCTTTCTTCTGGACCAGTGTATACTTCACTGTAGTGCGGTAACCAGCTGGGGAATAATATTAAATTGCCTGCATCATTTGGAAAATAACTAAGTTCTTGCTGACGTATAGGATTTTCCAATGCTAATTTAGCATGGCTATTACTTACATAGTACGTGCCGGACAAATAACTGTGTTCATCCGACAAGTGCATGTGTCGGCTAATAAACTGATCTTTTCTAAGAACATTTGCCCAAGCATGAATGAATACACGCTTTCTAGGAAATCCTAAATTTTTTAAATGTAGTAGATAGTGACTACGGAACATATTAAAAAGATCTCTAGTTTCAGGAATAGGTGGAAACTTTTCAAAAGCCTCTCCACCTTTTCGAGGAATAGAATCATCTAATAGATGATGTTGTTTCCACTGTTGAGTATATTGATATGGATCACTATCATTTTTCGGAACTTCACTGACCAATTCTTCTTTAGCAATGATACCTTGCTCCATATCTATACAGTATTGTTTCATGGTCTTCATTAACTCAATACTGCCGTCCTTAGCGTAATATAAAGGCACCCTAAAATTTGGTGCAAATTTATTTTTAGGACGGACTCCTTCCCACCAACTTGTCGGCATAATTATTCCTCTGAGTCTGAATCTTCTGCGTTTACATTGCCTGGAATATAGACTAATTTGCCGACTTCTGGCAGATACAAGTACTTTAATTCACTACGACGCAGAGTGCTTAGTGCATCATCGATTGTTTCTACTAGTGGATCTCCACCTAAATTGAAACTAGTGTTAAACAATATAGGTGTGCCAGTAGCAGTATTAAATGCACTGATTAGATTATAATAGTGTAGATTCTGTTCTGCTGTTACTGTTTGAATACGGCAAGTACCGTCGACGTGAATAATGCTTGGAATCTTATCGGCAACACCGGGTTGGCAATTAACAGCATACATCATAAATGGACTGTTATCCATGCCTCGTAGATCGAACCATTCGTGTACATTTTCTTCTAGGATTGTGCCGGCAAACGGACGGAACCATTCACGATGTTTAACTCCATTAACAATGTCTTTACCATTTTTAACACGTGGATCAAACAGGATCGAACGATTACCTAGAGCACGTGGACCACCTTCTGATCCGCCTTGATACATACAGACAATCTTTTCGTCAAGCAACAACTTAACTATGTCATCATAACTAGCGTCAGTAACTGTTTCACCTGCAGATGCGTCTAAATCTAACTTATAGTCACCATACTTTTCAAAGTAGTTAGGACCATAGTAAATGGTCTTAGGCTTGCGTATAGTCATATCATTAAATTCAGTGTGATGAATAAACTTAGCGGCACCAATACATGTACCACCATCATGACTAATTGGTTCTACATATAGATTAACACCTTCTGGCAAGTGTGCTAGATATTCGTAGTTAGCCACACAATTAAGACCAAAGCCGCCAGCGATACAGATGTTAGTTTGTCCAGTACGCTCGATAGCATCTAGGATCAATCGGACCATTTGTTCTTGACAAGCCTGTTGTACAGCAAATGCAAGATCCTGTGCCATTTCAATACTATCTGTATCAAGTGCTGGGAACAATGTTCTATCAACATAGGCACCGTTAGGATAGTTAGGCACGAACAGATTACGATTACTTAAATGACGTGCTTCTTTGCCATGGAAAATAAATGGTATCTTATCATTGGGCTTGCCGTATGGCGCAAGACCCATAGCTTTACCTGCTTCAATGAATGGAAAACCGCAATAGTTGGTCATTGCTTCATATACTTTAGTAATACCTGGATGATCTGTGAAGATCACATCATGTAAGTCTTGTGGCTTACCTCGATTATCGTGAGGACAATTTAGTTTTTCATAAAGTGTCTGAGGTCCACGTACTCCGATGTGTTTAAATTTAGTGGCAAAATCGCCTGGATAACTTGCACTAAAAATTGTTTCTAGTTCAAAACCAGTAGTTTCACCTAGAGGAATAAATGTACCAGCGCCGTCAACAATTAGAACAGCAGCCTCTTTGAATCCACTGTTATAAAATGTACAGGCTGCATGTAATTCATGATGTATCATACCTAGGTCGACTACCTGCGGATGCTTTTCTACATTAAGATTTTCGATCAGACCAATTTTTCTAGCAAATCCAGTATACATGTCGTCACCGGTAAAATCAATAGTACCAGCTTGAGATAAAGGTTGTGTATGTGCAACTACTAGATAATCAAGTTTATCAGTATATTCTTTGATCTTTAACATGCCTGCTAAAGGTCCACCGTCATATTTTTTACGGCTAAGACGTTCTTCTTCTAGATAGAATACTACTTCACCGTCTTTTAATAAACATGTAGCACCATTGTGACCACGTGTAATACCTGCAATCCATTTTGCCATATTATTCTCCGACCTTATCTTTAATATCTTTCATAATGCTTTTAATCATTTCTTGTTCTTCTTGTTTGCTGAAATTCATCACTGTATCGTTGACTCTATCTGCTAGGTGTGAATCATAGTCACTAACTCTAATTGGACTATATTTTTTAACTGCACCCTTCTTTTCATAAATTTTAAAATAATCAGGATAGGTAACATTTACAGCATAAGTGCTGCCTATAATTACAGAGCCCGGCTTGTTAAAAGTATAGGCAATATGTTGCCCTACGCTGTCACAGCCAATAAAATAGTCACATTGATCAATAGCCGCAGCCCAATATCTCAGTGATATATTTTTTGGAATAATTGCGTACTCGTCATTTGGCGTGGGAATCTCTGTCATACAAATTAGATTATACTTGGTTCTAATCGCTTTTGCAAGCTCTAAATAAGTATTAGATTCTAAACTACGTGAACTTTGGTCAATCATTACACCTAAGTTCTGTTCCATAGTAACGCCACGGCCGTATGGTTGTATAATAATTGTTTTCTTTTTCTTGTGTGCTTCTTTGGCTGTTTTAATTACAGCCATGCCATTTAGTTCTTCTTCTTTGTTTAAGAAGATTTGGGCACGTTGTTGTTTTTCAGTAATTGGAGTACCATTGATTAGTTTATCAAATGCCTGGGTAATACTACAACGTTGATTATAGTAGTCATTATCTCTATAGGGCTCTGGGCTGATAATTTCGCCGTCTTTGATAAATTGATCAAACAGATCTTTATGATTGCTTGGATATGTTCTATCTTGTAAATTTAGATTACCTAGAATGAAATCCATACCCGCTTCTGAAACTATGATGCCGTCTGGATTATTTTGGGCAAACTTTTCCAACGCTGGCAATGCGCATAACATACGTCCAGCACCACCATTAATAAAAACAATTTTTCTCATGAGATCTCCTCTATGAAGTTATTTAACTGTGTAGATAACTCCTAGAGGAGATTCTGAGCGGATTTTTCTTGTTCTAGAACAAGAAAACCATTAGTTTATTATGCTGGTGCTGGGCCGCTTTTTTCCAATGTGGGTTGCCAAATTGCATCTGGATGCTCTGGAAACTTTACTTGGAATGGTTGTAAGCCTGCTGCTTGAGAATCCTTAATGATATCACGTAGTTGTTGTTTGTACAGTCTATAAGCTGCAATCATAGCAGGTGGACTGTCAAAATTATAACTGTTTTCTACAATGTGTAATTCAGCATCTCTTTTCATTCTCACATCATCCCAAGTCATTTGGGAGTTAGTTTCATGAGCCGCTTGGATATGCGGTTCATCTATGTGACTTGGATCACTTAGTACGGGTGTAAATTGATTTGGTTGTGTTATTTCAGCCATTTTTATTCCTTAGTAAGTAATACGAACATAACCTGCGGCACCATGACCACCTGAACTACCTGAACAGCAGCAACCAGATTTTACACCAGCCGCACCGCCACCGCCTGGGAAGTTACCATTTGTTCCTGGATATTCACGACCACAACATAACCAACCAGTTGAAGTTGAACATGTGTACCAGCCTGAACTTGGTATGTTATAGGCACAGTAACCAGTAGCTACACCGGTGATACCGTTTGAGTTAGTACAACCGGTATTAAACGCATAGTAGAACCAGCAGTTACAGTCTGCGTTCCATTGTTGAGGGCTTGATCCCCAACCACTAGCAGCACCCCAGTTCATCTGCTGTGAACATTGTCCATCACAGCCCCAGCTCATAGCAACGCCTGGACCGATGGCAAGATCTCTAGTACCTTGGTTTTGTGTGGTAAATGCACCGCATGCTGTCTGTGTGGCATCTAGCACTGGACTGCCGCCGCAACCATAGTATACGCAACCACAGAATTCATAGCACTGTGAATAACCAATGAGTCCACCGCTAGCATCTACTAAAATTGTACCGTTACAAGCTACGTATGAACAGTTGCCCTGAGCACCGCAACAACAATAACTGGCTGTGGATTCATTACCAGCGCCACCACGACCGCCTGCACCTGCACATAGAGTCAGTGTAACACCTGGTGTTACAGGAAGTGTGAATTTACCATAAGTTGCACCACCGCCACCTGGGTGTGTGCCGCAGCACTCACCACCTGATCCTGCACCACCACCGCCACCTGCACCCCATAATTCTACTTGAATCTGTGTAACGCCGGTTGGTACGACCCATGCACAACAGCAACCTACAGGATTATAGTTTCCCTGGTTACATGCGCAAAAGTTTTCCATAGCATCTCTGGTTGCACTACAACCATAAACTTCTTGAGTACGGAATCGTTTAGTTACTGCTTTACATAGTGTATATACGCCTGGCATTTAAATCGCTCCTTATGAACCACTAGGTGTTGCTGATGCTACATTTGTTGACGTGTCTGTATTAAGAGGCAAACCTGATGGTGGATTAGCAGGATTAGATAATGTATTGCTTGCATTGCTTGGTTCACCGATCGTGTTGGTATTTAATGCTAGTTGACGTGTAATATGAGCTGGATCACCTGAGTGTACAATCTGATTGCTTGGTGCAATGCTCTGTGCAGGTACACCTTTGCAATCTGCAACTTCTTGACGAATTTGAGCAACTAATTCCATTAAATGTGTTGGATCGTCATCTACTCCGCCTGCAGAACCGCTGGCTCTTGCACCGTATTTGGCAAAATTTGCTGGACGATGTAGAATGACAGTATTATCAGGTACTACTGATATTGGATGTCCTGATTCTGTTGTTGCTGATTGAGCAGTATTTAATGGGTTAGGATCAACCGCGTGTTCATTTACGCTGCGAGCACTTGTTGGATATGGAGGAAGTGGCCAATGTACTGTACCAGGTGTACGACCATTGGCTTTTTCGTTATCAACTAATTGACGTAGTTGCTCGCGATAAAATAACCATTCTGAACGCAATGGTTCTGGTGTATCAATGTTAAAGAAGCTATCTGATCCGCTCAACATGGCGTTACGTGCATTTTTTACATCATCCCATGTTGGTGCTGGGGTTTGTACAAATACAAATTTTTCTGTAGCCCAATCATAACGTGACATAGGTATATCGAGGTGAGTCAAAGCCCAGTCACTTGGATTACTATTAGGATCAAGTGATCCTGGATCGACAAATACTTTCCAAGCATCTGATCCACGATCTACTTCTACAAACACGCGATGTGGGCCTACTACTTCATCGTAGTTGTGGTCTTCAGGAATATGACTTTCTAGAAAGACACCATGATCAATATATCCTGGATTTGGACTATCAGCAGCCCATATTAACAAGTATACTTTCTCTGTACTACTTGCAATTTCGTTTTTTGCGTCCTGTTCTACTTGTACAGAAACGTTTGTTAAGTTATCAGCCATTTTTAATTTTCCTTAATTACATCCAAATTCTTACTAGTCCTGGGGCTCCGTCGCCACCACAACTACATACGTTACAGCAGCAGCCTTGGAATCCACCTGTGCCGCCACCGCCTGGGAACATGCCAGTAAATCCGCAAATACCGCCTGAGCGATCCATACCAGATTGTTGTGGTATGTAGCTTGTACCATAAAGATAGGTACATGCAGCATATCCGCCAAAAATCTTTTTGCCACCCATCGGTGATCCGCCGCCCCAACTCATATAACGACAGTTATAACTACTTGAATCTGATCTCCAAACTCCGCCGTCTTCGCCACGAACGTTAAGTACGCCACCGAATGCACATGAACCGTTAGGGTTTGAATAACCACCTGAAGCATTGTTACAGCGACTTTCACCGCCCCAACCGCCTTCTGCACAGAAGTTACTTAGGCCGTAGCCTGTAATAAAGGTGCAACCACCGCGGCAACCACAGCAGCATAGATTATTGTTAGTCCAGTTACTTGAACCTTTACCACCACCAGCGCCACCATAGCCGACACAGATAGTATATTGGCAACCTGGAACAGTATTGATAGTACCAGAGCGGCTATATCCACCACCACCACCGCCCCAACCTGTAGTACAGCATGAGCAGCCGCCAATGGTACCACCACCGCCGCCGCCACCCCAAATTTCAAAAGTGATAGAGCAAACACCCTGTGGTACTGTCCATAGAGCGCAGTATCCACTTGAACCTGGGCCTTGCTGATTTGCGCCGCCAGCAGCGCCGATATCTTGTTGTCCGTTTGAACTACCTGTAAACTGTACTAGGCAAGTACCAGAACCATAATAGGTACCGGTGCTATTGTCAACTGTTATTGCTTGTGTAATATAACGTGGCATTTTTTCTCCTTAGTACCAAATCTTAACTAAACCGGGAGCTCCAAAGCCGCCACAGTTACAACATGAGCAGGTATCAACGTTGGCCATAGCTGAACCGCCGCCACCTGGTACAAAACCAGCTTGACTTGGCCAGTAACCACGACAGCAGTTCATCCAACTACGGAATCCGCCTTGACCGCCACCTGGGCCGCCAGCGTTACCACCATAACTTTCTGAACGGCAACCACTTGATGAACAACCAAGACTAGTTCCACCCATACCTCTGGTTGTTACTGCACAACCGCCTGGCATTGGTAGACCACCGCCACTAGCAACACCTGGTGCTAAAGGTGCAGCCCAACCGCAACCATAATTACATTGATTTGTTCCATTACATGACCAATAGGTATTACATCCAGCACAACCACCACATCCTGGTGTTACACAGAAGTTATTTAAATTATAACCTGTAACAAATGTTATGCCACCAGAGCAACCGCAGTTTCCGCCGCCAATAAATGAAGTGCCGCCTGCACTAAGACCGTTTTGACAAACCATTCCCCATGCACTTGCTCCGCCACCGCCTACACAGACAGTATAAGAACATCCTGGTACTGTTGGCACTGTGATACTGGCATAACCACCACCACCGCCTCCGGGGGTTGCTTGACAGCAGCAGCAGTCTCCTGCTGATCCGCCTGCGCCGCCTGCACCCCATGCTTCAATAACGATACTGTTTACACCTTCAGGTACTGTAAACTCATAACAGCATGATGCTTGCGCACAGTACGTTGGATAACCTAAGCCGCCTGTAAATGCACAAACACGTCGCTGACGACAAATAGTCTGTCCAGCGGATGTAATTGTAGAATCGTCAGCGTAGTAGACGTCTGTTCTGTTTGGTAAGTCTTGATAGCGACCCATATTATACTGCCTCCGTAATTCCCCAGGCTACTACGTTAGTAGAGCTTGCGTTTGCTGATGCAAGTAGGCTGTATCCTGGCGGAACAATAATACCTGTTCTTTCAAGAACACCGTATGCAGCGATAAGTGCGTTATATTCAACGTATTCACCTGCTGATGGTGAACTTGCGCTGGTACTTAGTGCTAGGTTGACCCTGGTATCAGCGTTTGCCTGGTTGGCAAAGTTTACGGTAATTACCGAATTTACACCGGAACCACTACCGTTGGTAGTTACTACGGTATATGTAGATAGCGAACCGTTTAGGGCGGATGCTACGAATCTAGTTGCTGTTGTCATTTAATTTCTCCATGCTTATTTATGCTATTATTAATTACCATGATCTTGCCCAATATGCTGAAGTAGTAAGCAGACTGTTTACATAGGTTAAATTGGGTACTGCTGTTGATGTACTGGCTATACCAAGTTTTGGATAAGGAACTGTTACGTTATAACTGGCGCCGGATGATGATAAGGCCAAGTTACCAGCTGCTGTAATAGTCAATTGCTGTGTGCCGCTTGTACTGATTGTGGCAGCAGCACTATGGCTTACTAAACCAATAGTAGCGTAGGTAATTGCTGCTGGGCCTCCAGTGCCTACAATGACAGTATATCCGTTAACTCCGTCTGCAATAACCTGCATAGTTTGCAGAGTTTGCACTGTAATAGTACTTGAACCGGTTCCAGTAAAAGTACCAGTAGGTGTAGACAACGTTACAGAACTTGCACTAGCATTATAAAATGTTAGGATAGTACCATAAAATGACAATGGTGCTGGTAGGGTAATTACAACACCACTACCGGTACCTGATGGAATATAGTTGTACAATCCCTGCGCAGGGGCAGTAAGCGTTGTGCTGGTTGTTATACTATTGACTAAGACGGGGGTTACGTAACGTGCCATTTTTTAATCTACCTTATTATGATGTAGAGGTTTCAATACCATAGACGTTAACGTTAACTACGCTATTTGTCGATGCTTTCACTAGTACATATTTCCCTGCATCTGCCACTAGGCCAGTTCTTTCAAAAACACCGTTTGGAATAACGGTTGTTAAAATTTCAAAAACTTCGTTAGTTTGAGGGCTAGAACTTGATGTACTAATTGCCAAAGATATAGTCACTGCTGTTGTATTAGTGTTAGTAAAACTAACGTTAAACACAGAGTAAGTTGCCGGTGGAACACGATACGCCGATGCGTAACTCGTTGTTGCCTGGGTTGTTCCGAGGATTCCTGTTGCCATTTTTTATTTCTCCAATTTTAATGTTGCCCGAAGAATACAAGGGCAACGGGCGAACCGTCAATACCACCTGTAAACGTCATTTTTGCATCTACTAATATACTGCCGCCAGTTGTGTTGAAAATTGTATTATTTGCAATTTCAATTTGACCGGCCGTTAGTGTATTTACGTTCAATGTACTAGATCCACCACCAATTTGGGCTGTAATAAAGCTCTTAATAGCCTTTTGTGTTGGTAAAATGTTATCACTGTTAGCTGTGAAGTATGGATCTGTACTAAATTGTGTAATTGTAGCTGATCCAACACCTAGGTTAATTTGTCCCAGTGTCAAGCTCTGCAAACCAGCCAAGTTAAACGCACTAGCGTTCAATGTAGCAGTACCAGTTGCTTGTTGTACACCAAAATATCCACCGACGCTAAAGTTACCGTCTTGGTCAGTACTTGTAAAGAACACGCGACCGCCTGCTGTAGCAGCTTCTTGCTGGCTTTGTACAGCAGTAGAAGCGTTAACATATGGATAGTTTGTGGCAGTAAAGTTACCTGTACCGATATACAAGAAGTCATGTCCTGTTAAACGTACCTGACTATACTTCAAATTAGTAGTAATCAATGTGCTGCCAGCTGGAGCATTGTATGCTGTTAGTGGAGGACTAATCTGGAACTGTGCAGAATATGCTCCTGCAATACCTAACTGATTAGTAATCGCTACTAGTTTATACCAAGTATTTGGATTAGTACCAACATAAATTAATGTTGCTGTGCCATCTGATGCTGTGCCGCTAGTAAAGCTAGGTGCTGTAGTACCAGTTGTACCTGCTGCTGTTACTTTATAAACGTTGTAGTAATATGTTGTTACTCCGGATACTGTAGTAATAGTTGTAGCAATTAGCTGTACACCAACTGATACAGGAGTGCTTGGTGTCCATGTAGTTCCTGCGTAGATAGTACCAAACTGTAAGTTTGCACCTGCACTTGGTAAACTAAACACGTTGTTTACGTTAATGTAACCACTGTTCTGATAGATATCAGCAGCACCGTCACCGCTGGCCTGATAATAGCCACCACCTGTGCTTGATGTTGCTGTAGTATTAGCAGTACCACGAGTAATAAATGTTGGATTACCTAGCGCACCTACACCAGTACGTACACGATATAGTGCAGCAGTATTATGGTTAGGATCAGTTAGTGTGCTTGATGGTCCAGCTGTATAAATCATTGTTGCACCAGGTGTAACTGTATTTAAACTCACTGGAGTGCTGCTGCCAGCTGTAGCAGTAACCTTGAACTGAGTTGTAGTTACTGTTGAGCCAATTACATAGTAAGTTACGTTAGTGCTGACACCACCGTAACTGGCGCTAAATTCAATCGGTTGATTGTTAGCTGAACTTGTGCTCAAGTTAGTTGTATCATCAACTGTGAACAAGTTGCTGCTAGATCCAGTGATCGCAAGTACGTTACCTTTTGGATATCCGCTACCTGGCTCAACCAGTCGAATCTCTGTAACTGCATTGCTGGCCACTTTTACACGACCTAATGCTGTTGCACCAGTACGTATGCTAGCACCTACTGTTCCGCTAGTTGCAGATACCGCAGCAAATATTGGTTGAGCACCTAGTGTAGTTGTGCTTACACCGGTAACAGTACCAGCGACAGATTGTGCAGCGGTAGTTGTATTGGCATAACTTACACTGGTTGTAGAACAACTAGTTACAGTATAGGTACCATTATAGCCACTAGGTGTAACTCCTGCTACAATAATGCTCTGTCCAACTGCATATGGAGCCACTGTTTGAGCGTTAAACGAAATTGTTGCTATTGAGCCTGTGCCAGTAGTACCCGAAGTGACTACAGTTGTAGTGCTTGGGTTACCAAATGCTAAGCCAGTCCAGTTAGAACTACTTGGCATTACTTGATCGTTCCAAGTTACTCCATCTACGCTGGTTGCGCAAATATTTGTACCTGTGGCAATTGCCATGAATAGACCTTCACCATAGACAACCTTTTTCCAGGTTGAAATTGTAGGATCTAGTCCAGCTGGGCTTGCAATCCATACTGTGCCATAGTTAGTATTTCCAGAACCTTGGTTAATTGTATATGCTACGCTGCCGTTAGCTGCAATAGCCACAAAGCGGCCATTACCCCATGCTAAACTTACCCAGTTTGTTGAACTTGGAAGATTTCCACCTTGTGTCCAAGCTACTGAGTTAGTTGAGTAACTGGTAATGTTTCCACCACCACCGTTAATGGCCATAAAGTAGCCGCCGCCAAATGCCACAGCTGAATAGTAACCTGTGCTTAGTCCAGTAATGCCTCGACTAATCCATGCACTTGTTGGTTGGGTAGCAGTTACACAAGTTGCTGTGCCGCTGGCTCCGCCAACTGCTACCAAAACTCCATTACCCCATGTAAGAGAATACAGATTTGAGAAGTTGGTTGAGGCGCCAGCTGTCCAAGTTGTGCCACCATTAGTACTGTATGCGGATACCGCACTATTGCCTGAAATAGCCCAGAAACCATTATAGTATGTACTAGTTAGATTTGTACCGTCAGTAATAGTAACAGTCGGAGTAAACGTGTAACCATATCCAGGTTGTACCAGTGTGTAAACTGCTGCACCATTATTAGTTAGTGCTACTGTAGCAGTTGCTAGTGTACCTACATAGGTTAAAGTCACTGTACCATTAGATTGATTACTTGCACCCGATGGAGATGAAGAACCTAATGTTGTACCACCCGATGCTTGATAGTAATAAGTGACAAATGTTATGTTATTATAGTAGGAAACATAACTGCCGTTGGCTGCTGTACCTCCACTTGACCATGCTGTTGCTGTAAATGGTGCTTGTATGGTTACTACAGGAGCTACTTGATATCCTGATCCCCATGTTATTGGGTTGATAGAAGTTACAATGCCAGTTGATGCTACTACTGTTGGTGCTGATGAATAACCAGAACCATTAATTGTTATACTAACTGCTTGAACTACACCGTTCAATACAGTACATGTTGCTTGAGCACCAGAACCACCGCCACCGCTAAACACTAGTGTTGGTGGTGTTGTATAGTTTAAACCACCATTGGTTACTATTACGTTAACCACTTGATTGGCAGTTGTACCTGTACCTAATACTGCTGTAAATGTTGCACCAGAACCACCTAGTCCACCAACAACTGCTGTTGCTGTTGCACCTTGACCGCCTGTGAATTTAACATCAACCCAGTTAGCTGAACTTGGTAGGGCTCCACCGCTTGACCATGTTTTACCGTCAATAGATGTAGCTGTTGCTGTACTGCTGCTGCCGGCAACTGCTACAAATTTAGCATTACCATAGGCTGCTGCTGTCCAACTGGCTGTTGCTGGCAATGTTCTTGCTGTTGACGTAAATCCTGGAGAACTGTAATTGATACGTGGTTCAATGATGTATGTTGATGTTAGATCTAATGTAGTTACGGCCGCATTGCTGCCTGGAACAACGTAATCCCAACCTGCTGCATACAATGTAACGGTCTGTCCGCTAGTTGCTGTTAGGCCAGTAATAGTACTTCCACCAAATGTTATAATACCAGTGGTGTTGTTGACTATTGGATTGCTGATTGTAAATGATGTACCATTAACTATTGACTGTACAAAGTACAGTGAGTTTACAGTTAACCCAATATTTGCAGCACCTGTTCCTAAATAGATTGGCATTCCAGCATATAATGATGCTGTGTTGGCCACAGTCAATGCTGTTGTGCTTGAACCAGTAACTGTCAAGTTAGTAAAGCTATCTCTATACACCTGAGCAATCTTACTTGCATTACTGTAAGTCAGAATGTTAGCATATTGGCCAACACCTGTACCAGCTGTTATCTGGATGCGCATACCAGGATAAGCTGTACTTGGTTGAATATCAGTTGCAGCAATAGTAATGTAGCCAATTGTACCAAACTGTGCCGCATTGGTTGCTGTTACATAACTAGAACCACCAGTTAATCCAGTATTGTTAGGATCAATTAAACGTGTTTCAAATACTGCGGCATCACGGAATTCATCCTGTGTCACTGTTGGAGGAACACCTGCACCACTAACAGTGGTTACTGTGTTAGTATAGCCACTACCAGCATTGCCAAACTCTAAGCGTAATACCTGCTGAGTGG
>Ga0208741_10000209_pt1 | contig 32966 bp, 36 predicted proteins | sample CryBogCBE03Jun09_FD_184576 | JGI IMG/M metagenome (GOLD analysis project Ga0208741, IMG submission 184576) | Freshwater microbial communities from Crystal Bog, Wisconsin, USA - CBE03Jun09 (SPAdes) | ecosystem: Environmental > Aquatic > Freshwater > Lake | place: Crystal Bog, Wisconsin, USA...
AACGCCTCATCGGGGTTGACGCCGGCCTTGCGGAGTCGACGGATGAGCGGACGCTCATCTGACGTCGTTGACACCGAACGGTCAACGCGGGCCACCCGCTCCTCGCCACCAATACGGGCCACCAGCTCTTGGCCGAGCAGTTCTTCGACCTCGAGCAGGTCCACATCGAGGCCCAGTGACTGCAGCGATCCGACTGGTCGGTCGGGGATGCCGCAGGGGATAATGGCCTCGAACGCCGTCATGTCGGTTGACACGTTGAGGGCCAGGCCGTGCAGGGTACGGCGCAGGCCCTGGGCATTGCGCTTGGTACGGACACCGACCGCGGCAATCTTCACGGGAGTCGTGTCGAGGTGGGCCCAGACCCCCGGGTACTCTTCGAGTCGGCCGACACGACCAAGTTTCTGGTCCGCGTCGAGCATGGTCACCGTCGCGATGATGGCATCTTCCATCATGGTGACGTGCGCTTTTCCGGCCGAGGGGTCATCCACGACAGTAATCACCGGCCAAATCACAACCTGACCCGGACCGTGGTACGTGACGTCACCGCCACGATCGGCGTCCACCACGTCGGCCTTGAGCGTGGTCGGATCAACGAGGAAGGCGCCCTCTGCGGTACGAATCCCCTTCGTATAGGTCGGGGGGTGCTCCATGATGAGGAGGTAATCGTCAGTGGCGTTCAGCAGCGCTCGCTGGAGGTCGTTCGCTTCTTCGAAGCGAACGCGACCGAGGTGGCGCCGACGGAGCACTTATCGCTCGGCGGCGACGTCGTCGAGCAAGGCGCCGACGCGCTCAACAAAGGCGGCGGCCACGACACCATCACAGACGCGGTGGTCAAAGGACAGACCCAGTACAACGCGCTGACCGACGGCGATGGCCGGCGTTCCGTCGCGGTCCACTACCACCGGCACCGTACGGACGGCTCCGATGCTCAGGACGGCCACCTGGGGCTGCACAATGATCGGCTGATGCGTCAACGTGTTGGCGCTCGGGGCACGAGCAACTGAGAAGGTCGCGCCCATGAGGTCATCGGCATTGAGCTGCCGCGCCGCATTGCGGGCGTCAAGTTCGCTCACCCGACGAGCGAGCAGTGCCGTCGAGAGGCTGGCCGCGGCGTGCACCACGGGCACCAACATGGCGTCATCGACTTCGTGACGGGTGAACCCGATGTTGATAGAGCGCTGGAGAACAATCTCGTTGTCGAGGTAGTACGCGTTGAGTGCCGGAAAGTCTCGCAGGGAGCGAACCGCGGCCATGGCCACGACGACCTCATCGGTGAGGGTGAATCCTTCTTCAGTGATGCGACCAGCCGCGTCGAGTGTTGCTGCGAATGATGCATCAACCTCGACGGCGACGAAGCCGTGTGGCACGACTTGAGCGGACACGCTCAAGTAGGCGCCCATACGACGGTGGCCGTTGGACTGCGCCAGAACGATCTCTTCAGTCGGCCCGAGGGCAACGGCGCGCTCAGCGTCGCGGCGGGTGATGACGCCACCCTTACCAGTCCCGGTCACGGTCGATGGGTCAACTTCACCATCGGCCAAAATCCGACGAACCACCGGCGAAAGAATCAGTCCGTTGGTCACAGTGCCGTCAACACTCTGTGGCGGGGTGAGGGACACTGTGGCGGTCGCGGGGGTGGGTGCAGGTGCGGCGCCCGTTGGGGCGACGGCTGACGCGTCAGCCGATTCGTCAATGATGCAGACCACGGCACCCGTCTGAACGGTATCCCCTTCAGCGGCGAGGATCTGCGTCAAGACGCCCGTTGCGGGCGACGGCATTTCGGAGTCGACCTTGTCCGTCGACACCTCAAAAAGGGCTTCGTCGCGAGCCACGACGTCACCGATTTTTTTGAACCACTGCGTGATGATGCCCTCGGTAACGGATTCACCGAGTGAGGGCAGCGTGACCTCAGCCAACGTGGATACCTCGACCTGCCAGGGCGAGCAGCGTCTCGCCAAAGGTTTCCGACAGCGAAGGGTGTGGCTGAATCAGCGCGGCGGCCTCCTCAGCGGTGGCCTCCCAGTTCACGGCGTAGTAGCCCGCGCCGAGCTGTTCGGTGACCCATGGTCCGGCCATGTGCACACCCAAAATCTGACCAGCGGAGCCGTCGGCACGCTTTTCAGCGATGATCTTCACCACACCGTCGGTCTCACCAATGATTTGGGCACGGCTGTTGCCGCCGAAGGGGTCCTTCTTGACCACGACGTCGTAGCCACGCTCCTTGGCGGCGGCTTCAGTCAAACCACAGAAGGCGACTTCGGGGTTCGAATAGATGGCCCACGGCACACGGTCATAGTCCACGGGCACGACCGACTCTCCGATGATGGTCTTGATGGCCACGACGGCCTCCGCGAAACCAACGTGGGCGAGCTGCGGGGTGCCCGCGACAATGTCGCCGACGGCGAAGACGTTAGGGTTGGCGGTGCGCATGAAGCCGTCGGCGACCACGAAACCGCGCTCGTTGACCTCGACACCCGTGCCTTCGCCGAGCAGACCCTCACTGCGAGGACGACGGCCCACGGAGACAACAACCATGTCGACGGCGACGTCGTCGGCTCCGTCGAGGTGAATGGTGGTGCCACCCTTCTTGCCCGGGGTGTGACCGGTGATCTTGGCGTTCGTCACAATCTCGATGCCGCGCTTCTTGAACGCGCGCTGCACGACGGTAGCGACTTCCGTGTCGCAGCCCGCGAGGATTGAGGGCAGGCCCTCAAGAATGGTGACCTTGGAGCCCATGTCGCTCAGCATGGAGGCGAACTCGGAACCAATGGCGCCACCACCGATGACGGCGGCGGTCTCGGGAAGGCTGGTCAAATTCAGGAACTCGTCGGAGGTCAGTACGACCGTGCCATCGACGTCGAAACCGGGGAGGGTGCGTGGCACTGAGCCCGCGGCGAGGATGACGTTGGTGCCGGTGGCCACGACGCCGGCGTCGGCACCGTCAACTACGACGACCGTCTGGTTGGCGTCCAGGCGAGCGGTACCTTCGAAAATCGTGACCTTGCGGCCCTTCAGGAGTCCGGAGACACCCTTGTGCAACTTGTCGACGATGTCGTTCTTGCGTGCCTGCGAGACAGCAAAGTCAGTCGTGACCGCACCGGTCGAAAAACCGAAGGCTCCGGCGTGCTCAAGCGTACGACGGACGTGGGCCGTCTCGAGAAACTCCTTGGCGGGGACGCACCCACGGTGGAGGCAGGTGCCGCCAACTTTGTCGCGCTCAACGAGCGCCACATTAAGGCCCGCGGCCGCGCCGTAAAGAGCTGCGGCGTAGCCACCGGGGCCACCACCAATTACGACCACATCAAAGGCCTGAACGTCGTTCGCCATGAGAAATTCCCTTCGTACCAGCGTTATGCTTCGGGCTAAATCCTACCGGTCAGGGACGACAACGCCCCGAGGGATTACTCACTTCGCTGTCCATACTGACTATCAGCGGCGGCAGTGGCGAGAACATCGACAAAGTCATTACCTTTGTCCCCCGAGTGGCCCTTCACCCACGTAAAACGCACGTGTCGCCCACTATTTAGCACTAATTCAATGAGCTGCTCCCACAAGTCGCGATTCGCGACCGGCTGGCCTTGAGAGTTCTTCCAGCCCCGTTTCAGCCACCCGACGTGCCACTTGTCGTTAAAACATTTAACGACATACGTTGAGTCCGAAACGATTTCAACATCCTCGCCTGGAGTGCTTCGCAGCGCCTCGATGACCGCCATGACCTCCATGCGCTGGTTCGTCGTGTGGGCTTCGGCGCCACTGGCGTAGTGATCGCGACCACTCGCCCAGGCCCAGCCCCCGGGGCCGGGGTTGCCACGGCACGCCCCGTCGGTATAGATACGCTTCACAGGCTACGAGTCTGCCAGGCGTCGGGGTCGTCGCTAAATCGCTTTACGGAATCTGGCAACTCGCCCCGCAGCACCTGTCCGAGCGTGACGTGTTCGAGCACCTCACGAAGGGCCCCGCGCACGGCCACCCACACGTCACGCAGGTGCGAAGCGTGGCCTTCGTAGTGCAGGGTCTCCGGTCGCATACCGCGCACACCTGCCATGGGGCCTGACACCACACGCAAAATATCGGCGATCATTATCTCGTCGGCCGGTCGGGCCAAGCGGAAGCCGCCTTCGGGTCCGCGTTGACTCGTCACGAGACCGCCGCGCCGAAGATCGGACAGAATGGCCCCCAAAAATTTGGCGGGTAGTTCCTGCTCCTGGGCCAAGTGCTCGGCACTCACCGACACATCGCTCGCCGCAAGGCTGAGCAGGGCACGAATGGCGTAGTCGGCCTTGGCGGGAATCTGCATACTTCTATTCTGCCCTAAGTCACTAGAAATAGCAGTAATGCTCCTAGTGTGGTGCGATGCAGTCACTCGCCTCCCGCTCGCTCTACCTCTGTGTCGGACTCCGCGACGACATGGACCAGTTCCTTCCCGCCGTGTTACGTGGCGGCGTTGACGTCGTCCAACTTCGCGAAAAGGTCGCCGACGAATCTCGTCGGCGGGCCATGGCCCTCCAGATGGTTCCGATCTGTCGAGAATTTGGCGTGCCCTTCATCATGAACGACTCCCCCGAACTTGCCGTGGACGTCGCCGCTGACGGCGTGCACGTTGGTCAAGATGACGCGACTGTGGCGCGGTGTCGTGCCCTGCTCGGCGATCAAGCAATTGTCGGACTCTCGACCCACGAACCAGCCGAATTCTCGGCCGGCCTTCTCGAGCCAGTCTCCTACCTCAGTGCCGGCCCGATTGTCGAGACGCCGACCAAGGTAGGGCGCGAGGGTACGGGTGTTGAGTACGCGGTGCGCTCACAGGCCAGTACGGCGTTGCCGGTCTTCGTGACTGGCGGCGTCAACGAAGCGACCGTGGGCGACCTCGTTAACCGGGGACTCCGCCATTTTGTCGCCGTTCGGGCACTCACCGAGGCGAAGGATCCCGAAACTGCCGCCCGCCGACTCCGTCACGCCATCGACACCGCTCGGTCAGCGGTGTCGGTCCAGCCACCCCAATAGGGTCGCCACCATCCGCGGGTCGGCCCGCAATTGGTGGCCGGCACTCTGGATAATGCGAAGTTCGGCCCGTCCGTCGGCGGCGGCCACCAGCTCTCGGGCCTCACTCGCGGGCACCTCGAGGTCGTCACTGCCGTGACCCACCAGTAAACGTCGTGGTGGGATGCCCCCAATCGCACCCAGGGGATCGAGGGCGAGCAGCTCGCCGTACAGCGATGTCTCGTCGAGCAGGTCATCGGCGCTGCCGACGACACCCGCCGACTGCACCAATTCGTGAAATGCCGAGGGAGGGCCCGCCCAACGATCGAGGTGCGCGGGAGCCGCGAAGGTGGCGACGCCGCGAATTTCTTCGTGCTGTGCGGCGTACCGGAGCGCCAGACTGCCACCGAGACCAAACCCAGCGAGTGTTATTCCTCGATCTTCTTGGGCGACAAAGTCGAGCAGGATGCCCAGATCGGCCAACCAGCGAGAAGGAGAGAACGTACCGGTACTGGCCCCAACGCCAGAGAGCGTGCCCGTCGCGACCGTCCAGCCCGATTCGTTCGCGACATGTTCGGCGAGTTGTGGCAACAAGGCGGCGGCCTGTCGCCCGAGGCCTTGAGCACGGGGCAGGCCATGGACGAACACCAGTGCGTGGGTCGTGCTGAGACGACCCGTGGGCAGGGCGACACGGATGTCCAGCGTGGACTCGCCACTTTGTAGTTGATGGTGTTCCAGCATGAGCGTGTCCGTCCAGACTACGTGGCGAGTACGGGCAAACGGTGTCGCCGGTAGTCTTATGGGGTGACTATTCCTCTTCTCGAACTCCGTAATTTGCACGTCAATGCCGAAGGCAGCACCATTTTGCGCGGCGTCGACCTCGTCGTCAACGAAGGGGAAGTTCACGCGCTCATGGGTCCCAACGGTGCCGGCAAGTCAACGCTGGCCAGCGTGGTGATGGGACACCCGGGCTACACCGTCACGCAGGGCCAGATTCTCCTCAACGGCGACGACATCGCCGAGTGGTCACCCGATGAGCGCGCTCGCGCCGGTATCTTCCTCGCATTCCAGTACCCCGAAGCTATTGGGGGCGTTTCGGTGGTGCAGTTCCTCCGCCAGGCCATCGCCGCCCGTCGTGGTCTCGACGAACTCTCAGTCTTGGAAGTCCGCCTCGACCTCATGGAGTGGATGGACCGCCTGGGCATGGACCCCGCCTTCGCCGAACGTCACTTGAATGACGGCTTCAGTGGTGGCGAACGCAAGCGGAACGAAGTCCTTCAGATGGCCTTACTGACCCCGATTGTGGCCCTGCTTGACGAGACCGACTCCGGACTCGACATTGACGCCCTGCGCATCGTGGCTCGTGGCGTGCGAACAGTACGAGAAGAGCACCCCGCAATGGGCGTGGTGGTCGTGACCCACTACGTGAAGTTGCTCGAAGAGATTGAGCCAGACCACGTCCACGTGTTGATCGATGGTCGTATTGAGCGCTCGGGTGACGCCAGCCTCGCCCAACTCATCGAGGAACATGGGTACGAGAGCCTGCGCCCGTCAGGTGCCGCGTGAGCACCTTCGACGCCCGCTTCGTTCGCGGTGACATTGCGCAGCTCAAGCGGGTCGTCAATGGTCACCCCCTGACGTATCTCGACTCGGGCGCAACCTCGCTTCCCCCTCGCGCCGTTGTGGAGGCCATGGACCGGTACTACGCGCTCCACCACGCCAACGTGCATCGCGGCGTCTACCAAACGGCCGCTGAGGCCACCGCGCTCTACGAGGACGCTCGTTCGGCCGTTGCTCGCTTCCTCAACGCTCCTGGTGGCGCCGACGAAGTGATCTTCACCAAGAACTGCACCGAATCGTTCAACCTCCTGGCTCGTTCGTGGGGCGCCACATTCCTGACGACGGGCGACGTCGTCCTCCTCAGTGAGATGGAGCACCACGCCAACATCGTGCCCTGGTTCCAACTGCGCGACGCCATCGGTATTGAAGTCCGCTTCATCCCCGTCACTGATGACTTCCGTCTCGACCTCTCCAATCTCGACGCACTCCTGCAGGGGGTGAAGTTGGTGTCGGTTACCGCGATGTCAAATGTGCTCGGCACGATTAATCCGATCCGCGAGATCGCCGACGCCGCCCACGCAGTCGGCGCACTGCTCGCCGTTGATGGCGCCCAGTCGGTCGCCCACTCGGCGACCGACCTCGTCGCCATGGACTGCGACTTCCTCGCCTTCTCCGCCCACAAAATGCTGGGGCCAACTGGTATCGGTGTCCTCTGGGGTCGCAAGGCCCTCCTCGACGCCATGCCCCCCTTCCTCGGTGGTGGGGGCATGATCGGTGACGTGTCGGTCACCGGCTTCACCTACGCCCCCGTCCCCGCCCGCTTTGAAGCTGGTACCCCGCCGATCGCCGAAGCCGTGGGGCTCGGTGCCGCCGTTCGCTACCTCGAAGGTCTCGGTATGGCCCATGTCGCGACCCACGAGGCACACCTCACCGCGGACGCCCTTACCCGGTTGCAGGACCGCTTTGATGGTCGCGTGCGAATTATTGGACCCGGCACCGTGGATCGTCGAGGCGGGGTTATTAGCTTCGACATTCAAGGCGTCCATCCGCACGACATCTCCCAGGTCCTCGACCAACACGGTGTCTGCGTGCGACCCGGTCACCACTGCGCCAAGCCACTTATGAAGCGCTTTGGCCTCAATGCCACGGCCCGCGCTTCCTTCGGCCCTTACTCCCTGACGAGCGACACCGACGCGCTTCTCGACGCGCTCGACGACGCCATGACCATGTTCGGCGCATGAGCAGCCTTGACGATCTCTATCGCGAGATTATTCTCGACCACTACCGGACGCCACGTAACCGTGGTGAGCTCGAGCCGCCCGCCGTCCGAGTCGAGGGCTTCAACCCGCTCTGCGGCGACGAAATAACGGTCTACCTCAACGTTACCGACGGTGTGGTGACTGACATCAAGCTCACTGGTCAGGGATGCTCCATCTCGCAGGCCTCGTCGTCCCTCATGAGCGCCGCCGTTAAGGGCAAGTCGGTGGACGATGCTCGGGCCATCATTGCGACGTTCAAAGACCTCATGATGGGGCCGAGCGATGCCGAGCACTCCCCCGCAGAACTTCGACGCCTCGGTGAACTCGCTGCCCTCGCTGGCGTGGTCAAATTCCCCGTGCGCATCAAGTGCGCGACGTTGGCGTGGAATACCCTTACCCAGGCGCTCGACGAAACGTCGAACTAACTCAGCAGGGAACGGGGTCGAACCACTGGTCACCCTCGACCGTGGTCGTCGTCACTGGAGCCGCAGGCTTTGCGGGCTTTGACGTCGTGTGATGTGCAGTGGAGCTGGTGACGTGGACCGGCGTAGGCACGGTAATGACCGGAGGCATGGGCGTTGCGCCAGTCGTGTTAGGCGGAGGATTGGTCGGGCGCAGCAATTGCGATCCAAAAATCTTCACCAAGGCTTCCTGCGCCGCGGGTTGATTCACGAAGAGCACGTCACCCAACGTGCTGTGCCCACCGACCACCGGCAGGGTGTAGTAGGTCATTGCGTTGGGATTGATGCCGTGGAATCGATAGGCGAGGGCGATCAAGTCGTTCAGCGTGAAATTTGAGTCCAGTGAAATTCCCTGTGGCAAGGCCGACAACAGGTTATTGATGGTCAACGGATTCCACAGTGTCTTCGCCCGAGCGATGAAGGCCTTGATGAATTCATTCTGACGGTAGATGCGCCCGTAGTCACTCGTCACGTCATTATTCCAGTGGCCGTTTTCAAACCACTCGTAGTGGCGAGAGCGAGCCAGGGCGAGCGCCATGGTCGTGTCCACCGTCTGACAACCAGCCGTGCGAATGCGCAAGCCTGACTGGGTGTCCAACGCAGGGTACGGGAAGTACATCCGAACTCCACCGATAGCCGATGCGGCATTGACGAGACCACCAAAACTGACGGCAATGGTGTGGGCAATCGGAATACCCAGATTGGCCGTAATGGTTTGGGCGACGAGGGCGGAGCCGCTACCAAAGTTCACGTTAATCCGGTTGTAGTTACCGTAGGTGGCCTGGTTCTTGAGCAGTGTCATCATCGTGTCGCGAGGAATCGAGAGGGTGGCGATGGTCTGATGGATCGGGTCGACGTGCATAATCTTCACCACGTCCGACCGCTGGCCCCCGGGTGAGGCAGCGGTGCCCGCCCCGGTCATAGCGGCCTCGGCTCCGGTCAATCCGGCGCGAGAGTCGGAGCCAATCTCGAGAATGTTAAATGGCTGGCTGCCCAACGTCTTCACTTCACCCGCGGATGACAGTTTCGGAATGGAAGCGAACTTGAGTTGGGCGTAAAGGTAACCGCCGCCGAGAAGTGCGGCGATAAGGCCCACAACCACGACGCCGGAAATGACGAACTTGCGAGTAGTGGAACGCTTGCCCCGACGAGGCTTCTTTGGCGCGATACCGGCCTTGCGATCGATGGCTTCACCAAGCGCCGCGAGGCGCTGAGCATTGGCCAAGTCCCGTCGACCTGCCGAGGAAAGGCGGTCGTGGGAGTCTTGAGGAGGTTGGTTGGCCATAGGAAAATTCTACTCGAGCGGTTTTTGCTACGAGCGCGGAAGGTCGCGGAACGGTTCGTAACCATCTCGCTCGAGCACCGCCGCCATCTCCGGTCCACCGGTGGCCACAACGCGACCAGCACTCACCACGTGAATAACGGTCGGTGTCAACTCCTGCAGCAAACGGCTGAAGTGGGTAATCACGAGCACACCGCATCCCCATTCGGTCGTGGCCGCCTGCAGCCGTCGCGCCACTGCACTCAGGGCGTCAACGTCGAGACCAGAGTCAATTTCGTCGAGCATGGCGAACGTGGGTCGCAGCGTTCCTAGTTGCACCATCTCAGCACGCTTTCGCTCGCCACCCGACAGGTCCACATTCAAGAAACGCTCCAACAGCTCGGGGCGCAGCACGACCCGTTCGGCCTCGTCGCGCATGAGTTCGCGGAGTCCCTCAACGGGCGCACCAGCGGCTGCCATGACGTCGTAGGGGCGGACGCCGGGCACTTCCAGCGGCTGCTGCAGGGCCAGCAAGAGACCGTGGCGAGCACGCTCCGACGGCGAGAGTGCGAGCAGGTCAACGCCATCGAGGGTCACCGCACCGTCCAGCACCTTGTACCCGGGGTGACCAGCCAAGGCGTGGGCCAACGTCGACTTCCCTGAGCCGTTCGGACCCATGATCACGTGCACTTCACCAGCGTGCATCGTGAGGTCGAAGCCCTTCAGGACTTCCTTACCGGCCACGCTGACGCGCAGGCCCTCAATCTTTAGTTCAGCTGTCATGGCACCACCACTTCGTATCGACCATCAACGGCGACCACGTCGTAACGGGCCACGGGACGGGTTGCGGGAAAGGACGCCGGCTCACCAGTCGTCAGATCGAACATGGCACCATGGCGCTCGCATTCAATCTCGCGACGCGCCACGTCAACGTCGCCTTGCGCCAGCGAGAAGTCCTCGTGACTGCATCGGTCGTCCAGTACGTACAGGTCGTCCTCAATGCGAACGACCACCAGTGTTCGACCCGCACCCTTAATCTGACGGGCTTCGCCGCTAACGAAGTCGCTGAGTGGACCGAGATCAATCGTCGTCACGGTGTGACCACCGTGGTCGCAGCGAGCGCTTCGGTGATGTCAGCTTCAACGACCGCCGCGAGGCCTTCGGGCAATGTCGCCACCATTTCGTAGAAGAACCCTTGAATCATGAGGCGTTCAGCCACGTCACGAGGGACGCCCCGTGACTCCAGGTACCAGCGCTGGAGTTCGTCCAGCGGCCCCACGCTCGAGGCGTGTGCACACATCACGTCGTTCTCGCGAATGTCCAAGTTCGGAACCGAGTCAGCGTGCGCGTGGGGCGACAGGAGCAGATTGTGGTTGGTCTGGCGAGCATCGGTCCGCTTGGCGCCCTTCTCGATTTCAATCAAACCCGTGTAGACCGATCGGGCCGTGTCGGCAACCGCACCCTTCGACAGCAGGGTCGAACGTGTCCGGCCTGCGATGTGAAATTGGCGAGTGCGGTAGTCGTGAATCTGCGTGCCCGTACCGAGGAATGTCGTCCGCAATTCGTTTTCGGCATTCGCACCAAGCATGTCCGCGTCATTGCGCGAGCGGTTGTAGTGGCCACCGAGGCTGATGACCGACTGGCGAAGTCGGGCGTCCTTCGACAGGAATGCACCGGAGCGAGCGATGTGCCACGCCGTTGGGGCCAAACGCTGGTACGTCGTGAGGTGGAGCGTCGCGTTAACACCGACATGTAGTTCGGTCAACGGCACGACGAGCGCATTGGCGCCACCGGTCACGTACTCAACAATGGAGAGCTGACTGTTGTCACCCGCGCGAATGATGAGCTGGGGAAACGACGTCGACCGCGTCGTCGTGTTGATGACGAGGAGCGGGGCATCGACGACGGACCCAGCGGAGACGTCAATGGTGATTGGATTTGGGGTCAGCGCACCGTTGAGAAGGGCGAACGCGTCGCTGTCATAGTGCTCGAGCACAATTGACGACGTGGCCGCAGCCTGCTCTATCGAGAGCCCGGTCGCTTCACCCGTCACACTGACCAACACGCCATCCACGACGTGCAGCGTCACGCCCGCGTGTGCCGCCAGCGCTTCACCCAGGGGTGCGGCGTGACCTGAGGCTTCGGTGGCGACAAAGTTATCGAGGTCAAAGTCACCGAGGGGTGCGTAACGCCACACCTCATCAGACGTAGTCGGCAGGCCGACCTCAACGAAGCGCTCCCACAGTTGCTGGCGGAGGGTGTCGTTGTGGGAAGCGAGTTGGGCGGCGGCGAAGTCGAGGAAAGTGTTCATAATTAGGACTGGGTCAGTGTAGTGGTCATGACGAGCGGCGCCGCCAGAACTTCCAGCGAGGGGTGGTGTCGTTGACTTCACCGAGAGCACGCAGTCGTTCTTCAACGAAGTCGGCGGCCACGGCATCGATGATCTGGCTCGCGGCATCGAGCACCTCACGACGTTCCTCCACCGGTATGTCAGATGCCGGTTCGGGCTCGACGTTCGGGCGACGAGCGAGCGAGCCGTGCGCCCACCCGACATCGGCGAAACGGGGCTCAAATGTCATGCACTCCGTCGGACAGGCCCACGGCTGGTCCGGTGCGTTGCCCAGCGAGCAAAACCTCGCCACCTCGCCAGACTGGTAGGTACGCGACTGATAATGCTTGCATTCTTCACGCATAGCCATCGAGATACTTCTCCCTCGGCTCGTTCGATGTCGACGACGTCGACTAACCGATGGAGCCTTCCATCTGCAGTTCTATCAAGCGCGACCATTCAACGGCGTATTCCATCGGCAGCGTACGGGTAACGGGCTCGATAAATCCATTGACGATCATGCCCATGGCCTGACTCTCCGTCAGCCCGCGACTCATCAGGTAGAACAGCTGGTCGTCACCGATTTTCGACACCGTGGCCTCGTGACCGATGGAGGCGTCTTGCTCGCCCACTTCCATGTACGGCTTGGTTTCAGAGATGGAGAGTTCGTCGAGGATCAGTGCGTCGCAACGCACGAAGCTCTTGGCGCCGGTCGCACCTTCTTCGACCTTGACAAGTCCGCGGTAGGTGGTGAGTCCGCCGTCCTTCGAGATTGACTTCGACACGATGGTCGAGGTCGTTTCGGGGGCGCAGTGGACCATCTTGGCACCAGCGTCTTGGATCTGACCAGCACCCGCGTAGGCCACCGACAACACTTCACCGGAGGCCTTAGGGCCCATCAGGTACACACTGGGGTACTTCATGGTCAGGCGTGAACCAATGTTGCCGTCAATCCATTCGACGTGGGCCTCTTCTTCGGCGCGGGCGCGCTTGGTGACGAGGTTGTACACGTTGTTCGACCAGTTCTGAATGGTGGTGTACGTAATGCGGGCACCCTTCAGGGCAACTAACTCGACAACTGCCGAGTGAAGCGAGTCGGTGGAGTACACCGGGGCGGAGCAGCCCTCCACGTAGTGAACCTGCGAGCCCTCGTCGGCGATGATCAGGGTCCGCTCAAACTGACCCATGTTTTCGGTGTTGATACGGAAGTAGGCCTGCAGCGGCTGGTCCACGACGACGCCCGGCGGGACGTAAATGAACGAACCACCCGACCACACGGCGGAGTTGAGGGCCGCGAACTTGTTGTCGTTCGGGGGGATCACTGTGCCGAAGTACTTCTTCACGAGGTCGGGGTACTCGCGAACCGCGGTGTCCATGTCGCAGAACAAGACGCCGAGGCGCTCGAGGTCCTCTCGATTGCGGTGGAAGACCACTTCCGATTCGTACTGCGCCGTGACACCGGCGAGGTACTTGCGCTCAGCTTCAGGAATGCCGAGTCGCTCGTACGTGTTTTTAATCGCGTCGGGGAGGTCTTCCCACTTGTCGACCTGACCACCGGTCGGCTTGATGTAGTAGTAGATGTCGTTGAAGTCAAGGTCGGGCATGCGAGTGGCGAACCAGTCGAGCATGGGCTTCTTCTCGAAGCGCTTGAGTGCATTCAGGCGGAATTCCAACATCCAGGGCGCTTCATTCTTGATGCCCGACATTTCACGGACGATGGCCTCGTTAATGCCCTTTTTTGGCTTGAAGATTGGAATTTGCTCGTCCGACCAGCCCAACTGGTAGCGGCTGAAATCAAGATTGTCAATCGACATAGTGCTCCTCTGGGGGATATTCCCTACGTCCATAGTAGTAACTAGGTAGCCGGGGCGAACCGGCCGAGGTGAGTTTCTGGCAGAGTAGACAGATGCCTACGAGCCCTCGCGCACCGCAACGCCCACACGCCATCACCCGTCACGGGGACACCCGCGTCGACCCCTACTACTGGCTTATGAACAAAGCCGACCCCGAGGTGCTCGCCCACCTCACGGCTGAAAACGAGTACACCGCAGCGATGTTGGCGCCGCAGTCCGAACTTCGAGAAACCATCATGGCCGAGTTCCGTGCCCACATCGAGGAGACCGACATCTCGGTCCCGGTACGTCGACGTCACTACTGGGTCTACGAGCGGACCATCGAAGGCCTCAACTACGGCATCGCCTGCCGTCTACCGGCCAATGACGGTGACCTCACACCACCGACGATCGACCCCCTCAACCCACCGTCGAACGAACAGGTGATGTACGACGAAAATATCGAGGCTGAAGGACACGACTTCCACTCGACAGGAATTTTTGCCGTGTCACCGAATGACGCCTGGGTGGCAGTTGGTACCGACGTCGACGGTGACGAACTTCACCACGTCACGTTCCGCCCACTCAATGGTCAGGCCCCGCTCGATGACTCGATTGAGGACGCCTCCTACGGGTGTACGTGGTCCGCTGACTCAAAGTACTTTTTCTACACTCGCGTCGATGATGCGCTGCGCCCGTTTCAAATTTGGCGCCACGAACTCGGAACCAACGCCGCGCTCGACGTACTCGTCCACGAAGAACGTGACCCGGAGTACACCATTGCCGTCGGCCGTTCACTCAGCCACGACATGCTCTACCTTTCGATGTCCTCATCCATGACCACGGAACTCTGGTACCTGGATGGTTCGACGCCCACCGGCACTTTTCAAGTGTTTGAGCCCCGTCGTCACGGCGTCGAATACGACGCCGAACACTTCACTGATGCCCTGGGCACCGGATGGTGGGTCAAGGTAACGAATGAGGACGCCAAGGACTTTCGCGCGCTCGTTCGCCGAGCGGACGACGAGGAGTGGCGAACGCTCATCGAACACCGGCCCGGCACTCGCCTCGACGGTATCGAGCTCTTTGCCACGTTCTTCGTCATTGTTGAGCGATTCGAAGGTCAGCCATCCGTACGAATCGTGCCGCTGATCGACGGTACTGACCCCTTCGGTCACGACGTACTCGAACGCGCACAACTCTTGAGTGCTGGCGCGAAGCCCTCGGCGGTCTTCCTCTCGGCCAACCCCGAATTCAACACTCCCCACCTGCGAGTGCAAATGTCGTCCATGATCACTCCGCGTTTGGTGGCAGACATCGTGGTCGCCACGGGCGAGCGTCTGCTCCGCAAGCAGCAAGTGGTCAAGGGCGGGTACACGGAAGCGGACTACGTGTCGGGTCAGCGGTGGGTCACTGCCAGCGATGGCGTTCGCGTTCCCGTCACCGTCGTCGCGAAGCGGGGCACGCTGGTGCCCTCGGAGGATGGGGAGTTAGTCGCCGAGGCTCCAGCACCCATGGTGCTGTACGGCTACGGCAGCTACGAAGCCTCGATGGACCCGTTCTTCTCAGCCATGCGCCTCTCACTCCTCAATCGAGGTGTGATCTTCGCCATCGCTCACGTGCGTGGTGGCGGTGAACTGGGCCGCGCCTGGTACGAGATGGGTCGATTGGATCAAAAGGCGACCAGCTTCTCCGACTTTGTCTCCGTGGCCAGGGACTGTATCGACGCCGGATTCACCACACCGGACCAGCTCGCCGCCCGCGGTGGCTCAGCGGGGGGGCTTTTGATGGGCGCCGTCATGAACTTGGCGCCCGAACTCTTCCGGGCCGTCCTCGCCGAGGTGCCCTTTGTTGATGCGCTCACCACGATGCTTGATGCCTCTCTCCCGCTCACCATTGGCGAGTGGGAAGAATGGGGCAACCCTGACGCCAGCCCGGAAACCTATCGGATCATGAAGGGCTACTCCCCCTACGACAACGTGGTCGCAACGAATCCCGACGGCAGCGTCCGCAGGTACCCTCACGTCCTCGCGCTCGCGGGACTGAACGACTCTCGAGTGGGTTTCTGGGAGCCGACTAAGTGGGTGCAGAAGCTCCGTGACGCGAATGAACAGAATGTCGCGTACCTCAAGGTTGAGATGGGCGCGGGACACGGTGGCCCCTCGGGCCGCTACGACGCGTGGCGCGACGAAGCGATGAGTCTCGCCTTCCTCCTCAGCGAAATTGGCGCTGCCTAGAGGACGTGGGCGAAGTACAGCACCGTGAGGGCGATGACTGCAGCGCCCCCAAGTTGCACCATGCGAGACCGGTGTCGACGACGGCTTTTGAGCCTTGGTGCCCGGCGCATCGACCGCTGAATCGCCCACTGCTCCTCACGGCGCAGTTGCGGCGTGAGGGGGGCGAAGGCGTCGCTATACGTTGAGGCATCGCCGAAGACCAACTCACCCTCGTGCGCCAATTTGGGTGGTTCCGGCGCCAGCGGGCCATCCATCTCGCCAGAGGCATCCAACAACTTGAATCCCCGCGAGGGCGCATAGGGCGACGGCGGAAGTTGTGGTCGAACAAGTGGCGGCGTCACGCTCTGCCGGCGTAGCCATAACGCCACGGCGATGAGAGCGAGGAGGAGGGCGGCACCGGCCAGTTCTAGAAGCACGTTCCTCCAATCACCGTCGCTGTGCTCACTGCGCCAAGCGTAGCGAGTTGCGCGCCGCTAGCGGAGTTCTCGAAAGGCCCCGCGGAAAAAGAGTGTCGGTTCACCGTCAAAGGACGAGAGCTTGGTCACGTGGGCCACCACGAGATCGTGATCGCCGTACGTTCGCACATCGACAACCTCCACTTCGATGTGGGCAATGGCCCCGTCGAGGAGCGGGTCACCAGCGGTACTTGCTGTCACCGACACGCCCGCAAATTTGTCAATCCCCGACGTGGCAAACTGCGTCGCGAGACCCTCTTGCGCCGCACTTAGGACACTGACGGCAAAATGTGTCGACGTCCGCATCCGCGACCAGGAGGAGCCGTTTGACGTGACCGCGAATGAAATGAGCGGTGGCTCGAGTGACAAGGCGACCAGGCTCTGACAGGTCAGTCCCGCGGGGCCCTCTTCGCTCGACGTGGTGACGACGGCAACGCCCGTGGCGAAGCGCCCGAGTGCGTCGCGGAATGAAGAGGCGGGGCTGGTGGTCACATCGGCACCTTAGCGGGCGGGGTCGCCAGCCAAATGCCAAGTCGACCGCCGTCGCTCGATGAGTCCATCGGCAAGGAGGGTCTGGAGTACCGCCGCAACGCGCACGTTGTCCTCGGTGCCCGCCCTCGCTCGCAGCGTGGCGGTCGAAGCCGACCCCTCACGCAGCACGGCCAGGAGGCGACCACGAATTTGACGGTCGGAACCAACGAAGGCGCTTTGCTTCTTCGATACGCCGCCCGAGAGAACTGCCGGATCGTCTCCCCCCTCGTGACGCCAGCGACAGACGCGCGACACGGGGCAATCGTCACAGCGTGGGCGGCTAGTGCAGAATTGTGCCCCGAGGTCCAGCATCGCCTGATTAAAGACACGGCTTTCGCTGCCTCCCAAGGCGTCAGTGGCCAGCTCCTGGGCCTGCCTCGGCGTCAGGCGTTTGTTGGCGACAGCGCGAGCGAGGACCCGCCCAACATTGGTATCCAAAATTGCCACGGGGCGACCAAAGGCGAAGGAGGCCACGGCGTTGGCGGTGTACGAACCGACCCCTGGCAGCTGGCGCAGCTCCGACACGGTGTCCGGTACGGTGCCACCAAAGTCAGTGGTGATGGCGATGGCCGCCTCGTGGAGGAACTTGGCGCGCCGGTGAAAACCTAAGCCGCTCCACGCCCGCACCACCTCGCTCAGCGGGGCGTGAGCGCAGACCGTCGGCGTTGGAAAGCGCTCCAGAAACGCGGCCCACGGACCCACGACACGACCGGTTTGGGTTTGTTGCAGCATGAACTCGGAAACCAAGATTGCCCACGGATCAGCATGATTAATCCATGGCAACGGACGTTCCAGAGTAGGGGCGGCCCGCAACAGGGCGCGTCGGAAGGCAACGACCATCGCTGCGCCTAGGGGACGCGGTGCTTAGAGCTCAGCGGGCATCGGCCGAGTCGAGAAGGAGGCAGTCGAGCCCTCAAGGCTTTCGCCGTTCACGACCAAGCGCCAGGTGAAACGCTGACCGGGTGTCAGGGGAAGTGGCCCGAAGTTGATACCCATGGGCACGATGACCGGCGTACCGGGCATGGCGTCAGCGGGGGCGGTGGCGACAAAGTCACCGCGCACTTCAAGACTCTGAGGGCCCTCGGGGGTGTCCAGCAAGACGAGGGCGCCGTCGGCGTCCTCGAGGAACAGCTCCCAGTGGTGGTTGCGGTCGAACTCGTTCGCCGTCACTTCAATCTTGATGGCGATGCCGGCTGGGGTGGGCTGAGGACCCGTGACTGACCAGCCACCGCCCAAGATGTACAACTTTCCATCGGCCACTTGGACCGCGTCCGCGAGCAACATAGTTATATTCATAGACAGAAACTGTAAACGAGTTGCGGGGGGCGTCGTACAGAAAAATCTTTTTTTCACGGACTTGATAAGGGAAAAGCTCACTCACCACTTCCTATTGATTAGGAGTTTCGCTCCGCGCGACCGGCCCACCGGTGCGAATACGAGCCCCTGAGGGGTAAAGTTGCCACATGACTTTCGTAGAGCGCCCAGCGCGCCTCGCGACGGTCCACCCTGTGGTTGCGCTCGGCCTACGCCGCCTGCTCGCAGTGATGGCCGTTGTCGCCATGTGCCTCGGCACTGTGGAGCCTCTCGCCACGTCTGCGGGGGCCGCCACGGTCGCCCAGGAAAAGGCGCAGGCGGCGTTCCTCTATTCCCAAGTGCAGAAAGTCAACTTCAACGCACAGGAACTCGGACAAAAGTTCGACTTGGCGCACATGAAGCTCACGGTAATTTTGAACAACATTCGAAATACCCGTGTGACGGTCCGGACTATCGAAGCCAACGTCTCAAAGGGTCGTGAACAACTCAAGTCGGCCGCCGTATTCGCATTCGTCACGCACCAGGCCATCAACTCGTCGAATCCACTTTTCGGCACCAATGCCTCCACCGCCGGCGCCACCACTATTTACAACTCGCTGGCCGAAGGTGACGTGGGGAGCACCATCGCTCGGTTGACGAACAATCGCATTGCCCTCACACTGGAGAAGACGAAGCTCCGCGATGAGGTGCAGGCCGCCCGCCATCAGGCCGACATCGCCAAAGCGGCGCTGTTCAAAGCCAATCACTTGGTCGCGGGACTAAGCCGTGACCTCGCCGCGGTAAAGGGCAAGATCGCCTCCTACTACGCGGCAATTGCGGCCGCGGCCGCGGCCAAAGCCCGAGCCGCCCTCCAGTCCGCCACGTCGACGGTGAACACCACCACCTCGGCCCCGGGGCCGAACCCCGCCGCGGATATCGCCATCCGAACGGCCGAGAGTTTTCTGGGCACGTGGTACTGCTGGGGTGGCGCCTCACGGAACTGCGTTGACTGTTCGGGACTCGTCATGCTGGCCTACGATGCAGCAGGCATCTACCTCCCCCACTACTCCGGCGCTCAGTTTGACGACACCCAGCGGGTACCGCTGTGGGATATTCAGCCCGGCGACCTCTTGTTCTACGGGTACAACGGTGACGAGCACGTGGCCATGTACGTCGGTCACGGCGAGATGATTGAAGCTCCTCAGACGGGATATCAAGTCCACATCACACCTGTCCGGCTCGGCTACGGCTTCGCCGGTGTCGGACGCCCCCGCGCCTAGTGTCGGCGCTGCCCGTTGCGGTCCATCTCGGACCACTGACCTTTCACCTCTACGGACTCGGCCTGGCTCTCGCGGCCTACGTCGCCTTTGAATATGCCGAACGCCGACTCGGGCGTCGTGGCTACACCACGACGAATTTCGGCCGCTACGTCGCTGCGCTCCTGGTGGCCGGGCTCATCGGAGCTCGAGTTGCCAACGTCGCCACGAACTGGTCCTACTACCGAGGCCACGTCGGCAGCTGGTTCGCCGTATGGCAAGGCGGCTTAGCGAGTTTTGGCGGCATTGCGTTGGCCATTCCCGTCGCGCTTCGCCTTGGAAAGCGCTTCTGGCCTGAGTCGTCCGCTCTGGCCTTCGCTGACACCCTGCTCCCGGCCATCGTGGCGGGATGGGCCCTCGGGCGCGTTCTCGGACCTCAATTCATGGTCGACGGTGGTGGCCACCTGACCCACCAGTGGTTCGGTATGCACTACCACGGGCAAGTTGGCAAACGTGTTCCCGTCCCCCTCATTCAGGGAGCAGAGGACGCGTTGCTGTGGATCGCTCTCTGCCGTCTCGAACGCCGTCACCCACGCGTGGGCACCGTTACTGGCGTCGCCCTCACCGTGTGGGGCGTTGTTCGCGCGGCCGACGAACGGTGGCTTCTCGGACAGCAGTCTCACAGTGGATCGGTGGGTGTGCAACTAGCGGGCCTCGCAATGGCTCTCGCCGGCGTCGTGATCTGGTTGCGCAGCCGTTCGGCCGAGGCCTAGAACAGACTGTTCCACTCGTCATCGCTGAGCTGCACCAGTTTCGTGAGTTCCGCATCGGCCGCAATGGCGATGCGCGTGTCGTCAACGTAACTCACGTGGTCGAGTTGAGCGCGTCGCCACGGTTGGAACAGGTGCCGCGTTGGCGATTCCAGCGAATAAATACCACGCACGAGGAGGCCATCCGTGGAGGCCGCAACAACCACCGCGGGGCGTACCTTGGCCTGCATTTCCGGCGCCATCGGGTCGATGGCGTCGAACGGCACTTCGGTCATGACGACCCAACCAGCCAGGGGGTGTGCCGGATCGTAGGCCGCCGCTTCCGCGGGGGTCAGCATGACACTCCGTCGAGTGACCTCCAACACCGGTGCCGGCACTTGCGTTGTCACCGGAGCGGGCGCGGGAGCGGCCTTGGGGGCTGGGGCCTTGACTTTTTTCGCCGAGGCGGTTTTCGCGGCGGCGGCTTTCTCGGCCTTCGCCTTCTTCTTCGCCTTCTCTTCCTCTCGGCGAAGGCGGCGCTGCTCGAGCACGGCGGCGTCCTGCTCCTTCGGGCTCAGTAGCGAGGTCGTTCCCACGGTGATGGTGAGTTCGGGTAATTGCAGATCGGGCTCGTCCGCGAGGAGTTGACGGCAACTGGGTGCGGCTGGGAACTCCTGTCCGGCGGCGAAGGCCAGTACGGCGAGCAGATCATTACGCGTGCCGCCTTCGGCCCGGTACGCGTCGGTAGCCGCCTTGAGCTGATCGAAGTTGGGGTTCTCGGCGTGATCACCGAGCAAGTCAATAACGCGCTCCAACCCTTCCATGGAAAGGAGTTCTAAGAGCCCACTGACCGCATCGATTGGCGCACCGGCGGCGAAGGTACCCAGGTCGTGCTTCTTCTGAAGACTCTTGAGGGGCACCGCGACGACCGCGGGCAACTTCACGCCCACCAGGTTGATTTGGTCAACAATGGCGAGCACGAACGACTCATCCATCGCCACCAGGGCGCGGCGCATGAGATCGTGGGGGGAGGCGGTAAGAGCGGACATCAGAAATCCTTCGCTGTGGTCTGGCCTTCTATCAAACCACAGATGAGCCCTCGAGGGCGGCTACCTACTCGGCACTCGACGTCGAGCGCAGGGCGGCGAAGAGTCGCTGGTCCGCGGGCACCAATGCCTGGTGGCTTCGGAATACGAAGGCGGCGAGACCGAGGAGAACGACATCATCGAGCAGCGACTTCAGGGAATCGACACGGCTGCCCGACGCCATGAAAACACCGGGGGCAATGATCTGGAAGATCTCGTAGAAGAAGGCGATGCCACCCAGGATGACAATCACGGTGCTGATAAAGCTCACCGCCGCGGCGTAGCCCCGAAGGACTCGCTTGCTGGGACTCGACGCATCCTCGTCCGATTCGGCCAATTCAATGCCGCGCTTGCGGTGAATGACGTAGGCGTACCCCGCAATGGCGGTCACAATCACGCCCAGCACCAGCGAACGAACAACACTGTCGCTATAGGCGTTGATGGCGTGTGACGCGGGGTCGCTCGGATGGGAACCCAGGAGGCCAATAATCGTGAAGCCAATGGCCGACAGGGCGGCGAAGGTAATCCACAGCGTTACAAAGCTGCCGCCGAACAGGTACGCCGATAAGGGACGCTTGCCGGTGGGGTCGGGGTCGGCCCTGTTCGCGATGACCACGATGGTGAACGTCACTAAGGCGCCGAGGGTGGACAGGATGATTAACACCACCAGAAGCAGTGCGGCGGCACCAGCAACGGTCGTAATGGTGGAGTTCGAAAGTAGCGATGTGGGCAACATAGGTGACTCGTTTCTTCGCGTGGGACTACTGCCCTCACCCTAGCGACTCGTTCGGTGCTGTCCAACCCGCTACGCGGCGATTTCCCCTAAGCGTTCGGGAACAGATCCGCCACACTCACGGCGTCGACGAAGAGACGCTGTGCGGCGTAATTATGGCCGAGGCCACCGAACCGGGCGAAGTCTGCATCTCCTCCGAGGAGGCCGAAGTACTCGAGAACAGCCCGAACGTCGTAGATAGTGGGTCCGCGGCCGGCCAGCGAGGCTCGCTTCGCGGCTACCAGGCCGACGCCGATAACGACGTCGTGGTGATCAACACCGTTGGGCACGGAGAGTTCGTGGCAGGCCCGCTCGGCGAGCGTCAGGGCAAAGCCCTCGCCCGGCGCGGGCGTACCGGCCAGTGCCGACGTGGCAACGTGCCGCTGGAGACCGGCTTTCGGGGCTCGGCCAAACTCGGGGGTCGCGGTGGGTCGGGTGGCGCGAACGTCACCACTCTGAGAAACGGGGAGGTAGGTCGGTTGGGTCACGGGTGCAGACTAGCGGTCTAAGCCCGACTCAGCCACGACTCGTACTGAGGAAGTTCGCCACGGACCGCTGCGAAGTACGTCGACTGCACGTGCTTCGTGATCGGACCAGGCGTCCCCGACCCCACGACGCGGTCATCCACGGAGTGCAGTGGCACCACTTCGGCCGCCGTACCCGTCAAGAACGCTTCGTCAGCCAAGTACAAGTCGTCGCGGCGCAACACTTCGAAGCTCACGTCGTAACCGAGGTCGCGGGCAATCGTGACAATCGAGGCCTGGGTAATACCGCGCAGGGCTCCCGCCTCGGAAGGCGGCGGCGTAATCAGGAGGCCATCGCGAACGATGAAGAGATTCTCTCCGGTGCATTCCGAAATGCGTCCGTCCTGCCCCAGCATGATGGCCTCGTCGTAGCCGGCTCGGAGCGCTTCGTCCTTGGCCAAGCTCGAATTCACGTAGCCGCCTACCGTCTTCGATGCCGTGGGCATCGACGTTGCCGAGTGCCGTGTCCACGATGAAATCATCATCCGGACACCGTTCTCGAGACCGTGGTCGCCGAGATACGCACCCCACGGCCACGCCGCAATAACCGTCTGCACCTTCGAGTTGCGGTGGTAAATACCCATTTCGCCGTAGCCGAGGTACACCAATGGACGCATGTAACAACCGTCGGTGAGTTCGTTAACCCTAACGGTCTCGAGTGCGGCAGCACAGAGCTCGTCGACGCTGTAGGGCAGGTCGATCATGAGGACCTTGCAACTACGAGCGAGGCGCTCCATGTGCTCACGAAGGCGGAAAATCGCGGGTCCGGCCGGCGTCTTATAGGCACGAACGCCCTCGAAGGCACCCATGCCGTAGTGGAGCGTGTGGCTCAAGACGTGGGTCGTGGCATTTTCCCAATCGACGAACTCGCCGTCCATCCAGATCTTCTTTGTGGGGGTAATAGGCATTTACAACCTCTCTTGGATGTACGTAGTGATTCCCGATGTCCCGAGTGCAACCGGGTCACCATCAAAGTTTCGCACGGCGGCGTCGATGCGTGAGGCCGCTTCGTGCTCACCGAGGTGCTCCAGTAACAAGACGGCCGACGAAATAGCCGCCAACGGATTCGCTTTGTTCTGCCCGACGATGTCGTGGGCGGCCCCGTGAACCGGCTCAAAGATAGAAGCGGCGACTTTTTCGGGGTTGATATTGCCCGACGCTGAGTAGCCAATACCGCCGGTGACGGCTCCGGCGAGGTCGGACAAAATATCGCCGAAGAGGTTGTCGGTGACAATAATGCCGTAGCGCTGCGGATTTTCCACAAAATAAATGCACGCGGCGTCTACGTGGTTGTAGTCGACCGCCACTTCGGGATACTCGGCACTCACCATGGCGACCACACGACTCCAGAGGTCGCCAGCAAAGGTCAGCACGTTGGTCTTGTGAACAAGCGTGAGCTTCTTGCGCTCGAGTCGGTTGGCGCGCTCGAAGGCGTAACGGACACAGCGCTCGACGCCAAAGCGGGTATTGACGGAGCCCTGCGTCGCGATTTCGTGCGGGGTGCCGTGGCGGAGAATACCGCCCTCCCCGGCGTAGGGACCTTCAGTGTTTTCTCGCACAATGGCGAACTCGCATCCCTCCGCGAGGGAGCCGGGCACACCGCGGAAGGGGCGGTAATTGATGTAGAGATCCAGACTGAAGCGCAGCTTGAGGAGAAGTCCTCGTTCCAGCGTGCCCCCAGGAATGCGCGTGTCACCAATAGCCGGTCCGATAGCACCAAGCATGATCCCGTCAAAACCGCGCAACGTCTCGAGCGTCTCGTCGTCGAGCACGAAACCATCACGAAGGTACCGAGCCGCCCCTAGGTCAAATGAGGTGGTGTCAATGTCGACTCCCGCAGCGGCAATAACGCTGAGGGCGGCGTCAGTTACTTCAGGGCCAATGCCGTCGCCACCAATGACGGCAATCCGGTGACGCTGGGACATAGAAAACCTTTCTTTTAACTATTTTGCTACCCCGAGAGAGGGAACGTCAAACCTAGAGGCGCCCAGTGGTGCGGTCGGTAGAATTAGGGTCCCGCCGAGTTGAGGACCATCATGGCTGCTGAAATTCATCGCATCACCAAAGAGACATTGGCCAAGTTGCAGGCTGAGTACCTCGAATTAACGACCGTCGGTCGCACTGAGATTGCCCGAGTCATCGAGGCCGCTCGCCTCCTTGGCGACCTCAGTGAAAATGGCGACTACCACGCCGCCAAGGATGATCAGGGCAAAATGGAATCCCGTATCCGCCAAATCGATCAGGTCATCCGCAACCACGAGTTGGTCGAGCGAGATGAGACGGCGGAGCAAGTCCAGTACGCCTCAGTCGTCAAGATCCTGTACGAAGGTGATGACGTTGACGACGCCCTCGAGTACTTCATCGGCTCGATTGAGGAAAAGCCCGAAGGCGTGGCGGTGGCCTCACCAACCTCACCCATGGGCTCGGCGCTGCTCGGACATAAGGTCGGCGACCACGTCACGTACGACGCCCCCTCGGGTGCCATCACCATCACGATCGTGGGGTTGCGCTAAGTGGGACGGACGCTGTACGAAAAAATTTGGGATGAGCACCTCGTGGCATCACCCGACGGTGAGCCGTCACTGCTCTATATCGACCTTCACCTCGTGCACGAAGTGACCTCCCCGCAGGCCTTTGACGGCCTACGGCTGAACGGTCGCGGCGTTCGCCGTCCCGACCGCACGTTGGCCACGGCCGACCACAACGTTCCCACCGACCCCATCTCCACGCCGGTCAATGACCCCATCTCTCGACGTCAGCTCGAAGTCCTCGAGGAAAACTGCGCCGAGTACGGTATTACCCTCTTCCCCCGTGGTCACGAAAATCAGGGCATCGTCCACGTCATCGGACCCGAGTTAGGCGTCACCCAACCCGGCATGACGATTGTCTGCGGCGATAGCCACACGTCGACCCACGGCGCCTTCGGCGCACTGGCCTTCGGCATTGGCACCAGTGAAGTTGAGCACGTCCTCGCCACACAAACCTTGCCGCAGCAAAAGGCGAAGACCATGGCCGTCATTATTGACGGCCCCGCCCCAACCGGCGTCACCGCCAAGGACATCGTGCTCGCGATCGTGGCCGAGCTCGGCACCGGAGGCGGTGCTGGCTACGTGATCGAATACCAGGGCGAGGCCATTCGCGCGCTCTCCATGGAAGGGCGCATGACCGTGTGCAACATGAGCATCGAGGCAGGCGCCCGCGCCGGCCTCGTGGCCGTCGATGATGTCACCATTGACTACCTTCGCGGACGCCCCGGCGTCGCCAGCGGGGAGGAGTTCGAGGCGCAGGCCGCTCGCTGGCGCGCGATGGTGAGTGACGACGACGCGACCTTCGACAAGACCGTGGTGATTGACGCCGCTCGTCTCACGCCATTCCTCACCTGGGGCACCAACCCCGCCCAGGTCGTCGCCCTCAGTGGCGTCGTTCCCTCGCCCGAGGACTTCGCTGACGCCGACACCCGTGCAGCCACCGAACGCTCACTCGCCTACATGGGCCTGACGCCCGGCACCGCAATTCGCGACGTTGCCGTTGACGTGGTCTTCATTGGCTCGTGCACCAACTCCCGCATCGAAGACTTGCGGGCAGCAGCGACGGTAGCCGAAGGTCACCGCGTCAAAGACGGTGTCCGGGCTCTCGTAGTACCGGGATCGCACCGCGTAAAGAAGCAGGCTGAAGCCGAGGGGCTCGACGATATTTTCCGCGCCGCCGGTTTTGAGTGGCGCGAGCCGGGCTGCTCGATGTGCCTCGGCATGAACCCGGATCAACTCACCGCGGGACAGCGTTCGGCGTCGACGTCGAATCGAAACTTCGAGGGCCGTCAGGGGCGCGGAGGGCGCACCCACTTGGTCTCGCCGGTCGTTGCCGCCGCAACCGCCATTCTCGGTCGATTCGCCACCCCCGATGAGGTGACGGCATGAAGGCGGTGCACGTCCTCGAGGGCCGTGGCGTTCCGCTCGAGCGCAGTGACATCGACACCGACCAGATCATTCCTTCTGACTGGCTGAAGCGCGTTGAGCGCACCGGCTTTGGTCGTGGACTCTTCGCCGAGTGGCGCGACGACCCTTCGTTCGTGCTCAACAACCCCGACTACGTTGGTGCCAGCGTGCTGATTACTGGACCTCGGTTCGGCACAGGTTCATCCCGAGAACACGCCGTGTGGGCCTTGATGGACTACGGTTTTACCGCCATCGTCGCGCCGAGCTTCGGGGACATCTTTCGCAATAACGCTTCGAAGCAGGGCCTCGTCATCGCCCAACTCGAGGTCGCAGCGTGCGAGACCCTGACCGCCCTCGTAATTGCCGACCCGACGGCGCTCATCATCGTGGACGTAGAGCGCGGCGTGGTCGAAGTGCCCGCCGCAGGGTTTTCTCAGCCCTTCGCCTTGGACGCCATGACCCGCGAGCGACTGCTCAACGGCTGGGACGACATCGGACTCACCCTCCGTCACGAATCGGCAATTACCGACTTCGAAACGTCGTCCGTCGCGCCGACGCTACGAGGCCTGTTCGACGCTGAGGGCCGCACCACCCGCTAACGCCCGATCGGCCAGTGCTTGTTGATGGCGAATAGTGGTGAGTACGGCGACCACTAACGAGGCCACGCCAGCGGAGCATGTCGACCAGAAGGCGGCCCAGGTGTGAGCGCCGGCGTAATAAACGAGCCAGAGCGCGCTACAGAGCACGCCCGCGTACCACGCGGGTGCCGAAACCCCATCGGCGTGGCGCTGACGAGCGAGCTCCACGATTTGTGGCACACGCATTAACGCCATCGAGAGCCCCGTCCCGTAGACACCGGCCGACCACCCGCCAACAATCACTGGCGCAAACGAGAAGACGAAGACGAAGAGTGTCGACTGTGCCACCGATCGCCAGTGACGCCACGGTGAAAGTCGCCAGATGATGTAGGCCTGAAACGGGACGACGGTGCCCGAACCCAGATCAACGATGAGTGAGTGCGCGCTCCAGATGCCGTAGCTAATCCAAAACATGCCGGTGAGCAAGAACATCACCCACGTGGCAAGTGATATGCCCTCTACGCCGTCGCGCCGGAGTCGTTGAAACTGAAGTACGGTGCTCGCGATACCGATGAGGACAGCGAGGTAGCCCGCGGTCGAGGTAACGAGTGAAGTCACCACGAAAGGCTAGGCGTTCTGAGGACGTTCCCGTCCCACGACGTAGCCCGGTCTACCGACGACGATTCGCGGCCGAAATGACCGCTTCAAGCGAGGCGTCGAGAATTGACGAACTCATCCCCACACCCCACCACGAACTCCCGTCACTTCCTTCGGCCTCGACGTAGGCGACAGCTGACGCACCCGATCCAGCGGTCAGTGCGTGCTCGGAGTAGTCACGAACGGTGAAATCGACGTTGAGGTCCGCCTTCAACCCCGCCATGATCGCGTCGATAGGCCCATTCCCCTCACCGGTAATCGTGACGTGGGCCCCATCTACCAGCAGCTGCGCAACAATTCTCGTTGAGGTTTGACTGGCGACCACTTCGCTCGCGAGCAACTGCAGGGTGGCATTCTCAGGGAGGTACGTGGTGGTGAAGACTTCCCAAATCTGGGCGGGTGATATTTCGGTACCCGTCTGCTCGGTGACCTTCTGGACATTCTTCGAGAATTCGACCTGCAAGGCCCGCGGAAGTTCGAGGCCGTGTTCAGCCGAGAGCAGGTAGGCCACCCCACCCTTACCGGACTGTGAATTGACTCGAATAATTGCCTCGTAGGTCCGGCCGGTGTGCTTCGGGTCGATTGGGAGGTAGGGCACCTCCCACACCTCGTACTCCTCACCAATCACCGTCATGCCCTTTTTGATGGCGTCTTGATGTGAGCCGGAGAAGGCGGTGTAGACCAGTTCGCCCACGTACGGATGCCGCATGTGAACCGGCAGTCGATTGGCGAATTCGGCCACGTGACGAGCCTTGTCGATGTCGCGAATGTCAAGCTCCGGGTCCACGCCCTGGCTGAATAGGTTGAGGGCGAGGTTGACGACGTCAACATTGCCGGTGCGCTCACCGTTACCGAACAGGGTGCCTTCAACGCGGTCAGCTCCGGCCAGTACGCCGAGTTCCGCGGCTGCCACCCCGGTTCCCCGGTCGTTGTGGGGGTGCAGCGACAAAATGATGCTGTCACGTCGATCAACGTGGCGTAGGAAGTATTCAATGGCGTCGGCGTAGAGATTCGGGGTGTACATCTCCACCGTGGCCGGCAGGTTCAAAATCAGTGGCTTCGCCGGGGTGGGGTCGATAGCGGCAATAACCGCATTGCACACTTCGAGCGCGTAGTCGAGTTCAGTGCCCGTAAAACTCTCTGGTGAGTACTCGTACCGGAAGTCAGTCCCGGGCGACGTTGACTCGAGGGAACGACACAGGTGGGCCGCCTTGACCGCGATCTCGGTGATGCCCTCCTTGTCGAGACCAAAGACGACGCGACGCTGCAGTGTGGATGTTGAGTTGTAAAAGTGCACAATCGCCTGCTTGGCCCCGTGCAACGACTCATACGTACGGCGAATGAGTTCTTCGCGACATTGCGTCAATACCTGAATGGTGACGTCGGCGGGAATGAGGTCCTGCTCAATGATGTGGCGTACAAAATCAAAGTCTGGCTGAGAAGCGGAGGGAAACCCCACCTCAATCTCCTTGAATCCCATGGTCACGAGGTGCGTGAACATGGCGTTCTTGCGCTCGAGGTCCATTGGGTCGATAAGTGCCTGATTGCCGTCACGGAGGTCAACGGAGCACCAGATGGGGGCGTGGTCGAGTCGCTTATTCGGCCACGTGCGGTCGGGCAGATCCACCGGCACCGTGGCGCGGTACTTGGTAAAGGCCATCGGACTGGGCTGTTGAGGGTGTGAGCGCACAAACTTCCTTTTCATTCAGAACCACCACTGACAAAAAAACCCCGCCGAGTGGCGGGGAGACGGGCGAGGGGAAACCCGCCCTATCGAAGAAGTCGCGCGGTGATGCCAGTTGTCATATGGCTAGTGTACCGAAGGTTTCACCTACCCGCCTTCGAGCCGCTAAGGTGCCTGCGTGCGACTACTCCGGCGACTCATCAAGACCACTCTGTTCGTGGGCGCGGTGGCCGGGATCGCCGTGGTGGCCAAGAACGGGTCGTCGTTCCTCAAGACGCCTACCACGGAGGCAGCACCCGACGTGCTCGACGAGTCCGCCGACGAAGAACCCACTACTGATGAAGGATCACTATGACCACTCCTATGGAATACCGCCGCCTGGGCCGCTCCGGCCTCCAAGTCTCCGTACTGTCCTTCGGTAGCTGGGTGACCTTCGCCAATGACAACCAGATCAAGAACGCGGAACAGGCCGCCGAGTGCCTGAGTGTCGCCAAGGAGCACGGCGTCAACTTCTTCGACAACGCCGAGGGCTACGCCCGCGGTGAATCCGAGCGCGTCATGGGCCAGGCCTTCCGTGACCTTGGTTGGAAGCGTCACGAGTACGTGGTCTCGACCAAGTTCTACTGGGGCATCAACGGCGACATGCCGAACATGCACTACACCCTCAACCGCAAGTACCTCAGCCAGGCCATCACCGGTTCACTCGAGCGCTTCGGCCTCGACTTCGTCGACCTCGCCTACTGCCACCGCCCCGACCCCAACACGCCCCTCGAAGAGACGGTGTGGGCTATGTCCGACATGGTCACGCGTGGCCAGGCGCTCTACTGGGGTACCTCGGAGTGGAGCGCCGAAGAAATTCGCGCCGCCTACGAAATCGCTGAGCGCAAGAACTTGCACAAGCCCGTCGTCGAGCAGCCCCAGTACAACATCCTCCACCGCACGCGCGTGGAGAAGGAGTACGCCCGCCTGTACGAAGACCTCGGCCTCGGCACGACCATCTGGTCACCCCTGGCCTCAGGCATGCTGACTGGCAAGTACCAAGACGGCGTTCCCGCCGGATCGCGCGCCACGCTGCCCGGCTACGAATGGCTGAAGGACATGTTGACCGACCCCGCGCAGTTGGCCAAGGTTGCCCAGCTAATCGAAATCGCGAACGACTTGGACATCACCGTCACCCAGCTGGCGCTGGCGTGGTGCGTGAAGAACCCGCACGTGTCAACCGTGATCACCGGTGCGTCCTCGGCCGCACAGGTGCGCGAGAACATGAGTGCCCTCGACGTGCTGCCCCTGCTGACCGATGAGGTCATGGCGCGCATCGATGCTGTCAACATTGACTAACAGGAGCCATTGACGCTGATTCCGTCACCTAGGGGTTAGCTCTCGAACAATTCCGTAGATTTGTACCTTACAATTCCGCAGATTTTGTCCGAGTCCGATAAAGCACGGCTTGCATTCCTGAATCGTCACTTCCCGTACGCCGGTAGCCTTCCCACGTGAGCGAACCAACCGACATCGTCATTGTTGGCGGTGGGCTGGCCGGACTACGCGCCGCCCAAATGCTGGTCGGAGATGGTTTCAGTGTTCGTCTCGTCGAAGCCTCTGATGCTCTGGGCGGTCGCGTCCGATCGCGAAACGTTGACGGCTACGTCATCGACGAGGGGTTCCAGCTCATAAATCCGAGTTACCCCGAAATCGTGGCGAGCGGTGTCTTGCCCGCACTCGACCTGCGATCATTCGCCCCGGTCATTCGATTCTGTGACGGAGCGACGTTCCATCAAGTAGCCGACCCGCGGTACTCACTCATCAGTGGTATCCGGTCGCTGCAGCACCCCCACCTCTCGTTGCGTGATGGACTCGCCTTCGCTCGACTGCTGTTGCGAGCCCGCTTTTCGTCCATATCCCGCCTCACGCGGGGGGCGGACTACGCCACCATGGACGGACTGCTGGCCGAAGGGCTCAGCGACTCCATGATCAATGGGGTCCTCCAACCATTTCTCCGTGGCACCCTGCTCGACGAAGCCCTCGAAACCTCGTGGCACTACAGCGAACTCCTCCTCAAATCATTCGCGTCAGGGCGCCCGGGCGTACCTTCACGAGGGGCGAGCGCACTGCCGAACGCCCTGCTCGCCGCCAGCCCCGGACTCCTCGTGCACTACAACGAACCGGCCATTGCCGTTGATGGTACGTCGGTGACCACCGCGCAGGGTCGGCACGAGGCGCGCGCCGTACTGGTTGCCACTGACCAGACCTCAGCGGCGAACTTGGTCGGATCACCGGACCTCGGCTGGCGAACCCAGACGGCCTACTGGTTCGCTACTCCCCGTCTCGACGAGACCAACCAGTTTCGCATCGACGCCGTTCGCGGTTTGTGGAATACCCTCGACATCACGGCCGTGGCACCCGAGCGAGCCCCAGCGGGTCGAAGTTTGATTGCGGCCTCGGCCGTGGGTGACGTCGACGACCCTCGCGTGGCATCGGACGTCGCTCGCCTCTACGACCTCGACGAGCGAGACGTTGTCCTCATCGAGCGCCAAGTGGTGCGCCACGCACTGCCCGTCATTGCACGACCCCTTGAGTTGAACACCCCCGCCCGCCGTGGTGACCTGTTTGTCGCGGGTGACTACACCCAAACCCCCTCAATTCAGGGGGCGATGGTCAGTGGTCGCCGCGCCGCGGCCGCCATACGCGCCGCACTGTCGGCTTAGTTCGCAGCTTCCGCTAACGACTTGAGACCCTGGACCGTGGCGGTCATGTTGCGCTGCCAGGTGGCGAGTCGATTGGCCACGATGGTGGCTTCGTTCTCGGGGTCACGTGCGACGGCACTACTGAGGCCGGACTCCCCCAGGCCCACCGTGGCGGTGAAGGTCAGTCGGGTCTTGTCTCCTTCGGGATTCAAGGTGTAGGACCAAATAGCGAGGGGCTCGTCGACCCGGTCAACGATGTAGGTGAAAATCACGCTCGGGACGTACGCGGTGACGGTACAGATCGTCGACCACGAGTCCTCACCGCGTCCGTTGATGCCCTCAAAGGTTGATCCGACACCGTGGGGTTCGTCGCTCAACCACGAGGCGCCGCGGAACTCCGCGGAGAACGCGGCGGGTGCGTCAATGTCAGACACGACCTGCCACAGTTGTTCGGGGCTCACCGCCGCCACGGTGGACACCGCTACGGATGGGTACTCGGTGATGTTCATGCGACGAGCCTACGCCGAGGGAAATGCGTCCGCTGGGAGGTCCTTTTCGCCATTCGCGAGGGCCTCAAGTACGCGAGCCACGACCGCTTCCGGCGTGAGACCCTGAGGCATTTTGGGGGCCGCGCCTTCGAGGGCGCGGTCGACGAGACCGGTTTCGGTGTGGGGTGCGCGAATATCGAGGACGGTGATCTTCTTCGCGCGCAGTTCGCGCGTCGCCACCGCCATGGCGGTTTTGGCTGCGACCTTGGATGCGCAGTAGGCGCCCATGCCGACAATGGCCATGTCGGCCGCGACACCGGTGAACGATGCAAGGAAGCCTTCGGGATTCACGCCGTGGG
>Ga0208741_10000210_pt1 | contig 32934 bp, 22 predicted proteins | sample CryBogCBE03Jun09_FD_184576 | JGI IMG/M metagenome (GOLD analysis project Ga0208741, IMG submission 184576) | Freshwater microbial communities from Crystal Bog, Wisconsin, USA - CBE03Jun09 (SPAdes) | ecosystem: Environmental > Aquatic > Freshwater > Lake | place: Crystal Bog, Wisconsin, USA...
AACCCAAAGTGAATGTCAGTAAAGACCGCGGCCTTTTTGAATAGATTAGTCATAGCTAATACTATACAGGTTTATTTTGATAATTGCAATACTAATTTAATCAATCGTCGTCCCCTCCACCACCAAAATTGCCACTACTAGCACTATGGTTGGCACTACCACCTTGTCCTTGGCGTGTGTAACTTGGGGTTAGGTTGTTCATTTCTAAAATGTCGTCACGTAAATTTTGGTTACGCTTTTCAATATTTAGAACACGAGTGAATGAGTTTGTAATTGCTGCTGTATAGTAAGCAAATGGGTTTTGTGATTTAAACTCATCAAACTGTAGACCAATTTGACTTAACTGTAGCAATGCTTGGCTACGCATTTCGTCGTTATATGTATATCCACGCCAGTTTGAACGTGTAGCATAACGCTCACATAACTTAATAAACATATGAGCTAGCTTAGGAGTCATTTTGCCGTGTTCGCGACTAAACTCACCTTTTTTAAGTGTGCCCTTCCAGTGGCTCTTGCCTACTATAACAGGCTCACCTGCTTCGTCAACTTTATAATGAAAGAACGGTGGAAAGTTACATTTAACATATTTGGTATTACCAGCAATGTCTAATTCATTATCGTCGTATTCACTGCGCACAGGACCGTCATCGTCTAGCTCGTAGGCTTTAACAGCGGCCTTGCGTGATTTAACATCGTCGATTGGAATATGTTCCCATGTCATTACACGGAATACAACATCGGTGTCAGCGACGTCTTTAAGTTTAATTTCAAACTCATCTAATTTACGTTTTGTACCATCACTAGTAGCGGCTTCGTGCGCTAGTTTAGCTAACCGGACAGCACGATCTTTACGAGCTTGTAATATGTTCTTTTTGTTTATTTTACTAGCGTCGGGCAGGATCATATCATAATCTGCGACATCTGGGCTAGTGTAATAGCAATAGGTGTTTTTGCTTTTGTGAATCTCTTTTAGAATATCTTTATTATTTAGATAATTGTTACGAGCCATCCTTTGTTTCCTTTAAAGTTAGCACATACTAACATATTTAACCCCGTATGGTCAACCTTTTTAAAAAATTAGTTCTTTATGTTAGCCGTTAATACTGACCGATAAATACTTGTATGCCAGTGCTACCTAACCAACCTCTACAAACTACCCCGTCAAACCAAAACTCTAGTTTTGGCGCACAAGTAGGACAGTCTGTTGTTAACAGTTTACAGGGCTCTGTGGGCCTAAACCCGTTGATGAGTCGTCAAAACGTTAACAACATGTATGCCTACAGCGTTAATAACAGCAACGGGTATCGCACCGCCGGTCCTAATTTAATAGTTAATTATCCACAGGCCAGCTATGATTGGCGAGTACGTGTTAGTCTAGCACCAAATAGTAATTATTTTTATAACGATCCTAGTAATAGATTATTAAGTCCGTTAATCAGTGAAATTGGTAATAATGTAACCAGCTCTGTAGTACAATCAATAAACAATTTATTTGGGCCAAATGGACAAACTCGTGTTGGGGTAGTATTTCCATATACACCACAAGTTCAAATTACACATGCTGCAAATTATGCCGCACAAAAATTAACACACAATAATTATGCACAGTATTTTTATGAAAATTCAGAAGTACAGGCAATTAGTCTTAGTGGAGAGTTTACAGTACAAAACGTAAACGAAGGTCAATACTTGTTAGCGGCAATTTATTTCTTTAGATCAATTACTAAAATGTTCTTTGGCAACGATGGCATGGCTGGTAACCCGCCACCATTGGTATACTTAAACGGTTATGGACAATATTACCTGCCTAATGTTCCGTGCTTAGTAACTAATTTCAGTCATACCATGCCAGCAGACTGCGACTACATGGACGTTCCAGAACCTGGGTTAACTTATAATCCGGCAGTGACCAATCCGGTATTGAACAGTACACGCTTGCCAACTACTAGTACAATTACACTAAGTCTACAACCTGTATACAGTCGGTACGCACAGAGTCAACGATTTAGTCTTAATGACTTTGCTCGCGGCGCACTTGTTAATAGTGCTGGCGCTGGCTTACCAGCAACATCGTTTGGTGCTACTAGCCCTGCTCTTAACGGTGGACAAAGCGGTCCTGGAGGATTCCTATAATGAATTCTAATTATAAACACGCTAGTCCTTATTACAACACACCAACTTGGGGTCAGTTCCTTGATGTATGGAAGGGTGTAACCATACCTGCAGATGTGTCTGACGCACGTTATCAAATTGATCCCCCGTATAATCTACGTCCAGATTTATTAGCACACGACATGTACCAAGACAGTAACCTGTGGTGGGTGTTTGCCGTACGTAATCCCAATGTCCTACTAGACCCAGTGTTTAGTTTTGTAGCACCCACTATCATCTATGTGCCAACATTGAGTGTTGTAAAAACCGCATTAGGTTTATAATATGCCAGAGTATATACCAAGTGGTAGCGCAATTGATGCTGCAAGAGTTGCGGCCGATCAAGCGCAAGCTACAGCAAAAGCTGCTTTGGATAATTTACACGCCAACCCCGATGATCCTGCAGCAAAACAAGCCGCTATAGATGCAGTGAATGCTCACGGAGATGCAGTTCTTAACTATGCTAACGTTGCCTCTGGCGAAGTCCCTTCACTTAGTCCTGGAGATGTTGCTTCGTCCCCCGATCTTAGTTCAGCAATTCCGTCTACCGGATCAATAACTGGCGCAATATCTGGTGCGCTTGGCAGTTTAGTCTCTGGTGGCGTAAACGGATTAATAGGTAGCCTATTAGGAAATTTACTAGGTTCAACTATTCGAAAACCTGTGCCTACCGGTATTATTCCTAATCCTATGCACGATTATGCCAGCTGGACATACGCATTAAGTTTGTGGTGGCTGGATATTGGCGACTACAATAGCTTATCTAAAATTTCGGACATTGGAGTTGGTACTAATTTTCCTTTAGGACCAAACAGTTATGTAATTGCCGAAGATTCTGGACTATATCCTAGCCGTCGACTACCAACACAGTTAGGATTAAATTATAATATACAAGATGTAGACTTTGAAACCATTGTTGGGCTTAATTCAAAAAGTAAAACTAGTAACATGACTACGGGAAATATGACTATCCTTGAACCCTATGGAGTTACTTTTTTAGACAGTTTAGTTCAAGCATCAAATGTACTCGGTGGCGGAGTAGACAACTATACATCTCGCCCTTATATGTTACAAGTGGATTTTGTTGGGTATGATGATGCTGGCAATCCTGTTCCTAGTAGTCAAACTAATATCTATCGTAAGCGTTTTCCTATACATATAATAGGAATGAAAATTGAAGTTACTAGCAAAGGTGCAGAATATAAATTAGAGTTTGTACCAATGAGCGAGCAAGCCAAGCAAAAAGAATATGCTACTGTTCCCAAAAATATTACTGTTAATGCCAAAACAGTTGATGATTTTTTCAATGCTAAGATAGCAACTAGCTTTACAGCACAACTTAATGAATATTGGCGAGCAGAAGCTACAAAAAAATCAGTACAATATGCTGACAGTATAGAATTTAATATTGATAATGCTATCGGATCTTGTAAAATTGTTTACCCAAAACAGGCATCAATCCAACAGGCTAATCCTAATTCCAAGGGAATAGACCTGTCGACGGGAAATTTTAGTATCCCAGCAGGAACACAAATACAAGAAATTATTAATAAAATTATATTATCTTCTGATTACATGGTTGGACAATTAGGCCTAGACAAGCAAGAAGATAACCCGAGTAATGTACAAACTGGTGAAACCCAAATTCTTAATTCGTTTAAAACAACTGTAAGTAATACCTATGCAGGCACAGATGCAGGCGGCACACAAACAGTATCGGCGTTTGATAATATGAGAAATAACTATGCCAAGCATTTTACTTACAACATTCACCAGTACCCGGTGTATGACGCAAAGCACCCAGCAGCCCCAACAATGACAGATAGTAGACCGTATACTGTAAAATCTTACAATTATATCTACACTGGAAAAAATATTGATATCTTAGATTTAAAAATAAACTTTGATACCACATACTATACAGCAGTTAATTCATATACGACAGAAAAAGCAAGTACTAATTCTACTCCTAGTACTGCCATTGATAGTATTTTGGATTACGGTGCTAGTTTATTATTAAGCCCGCAATTATTGGGTTCCTTGGGGATATTGCCTGGCCTTAATCAAATTAAAAATTTAACACCACTTAGATACAAAAACATTGTGGGCGATCAAAGAGATAATGGCATGGGAATTATTAATGATCCTGCTAAACAAACAGCGGCCAATGTTCAACGATCTTTACTAACCGATCAAAAACAAGAAATGATTAGTTTAGATTTACAAATAGTTGGCGACCCAACTTTCCTTAAACAAGACGATTGGTTATATAATCCCAATCCCAATGCTAGTGGTATCTTCAATGGCGCATTAAGTCAATTTGATCTAGCACAAAAATATGGTCAGATTAAAATGGATGGTGGAGAATTAATTGTATCAGTACGAATTAATACGCCACAGGATCTTGACTCAGACATTACTAATCAGGGATTAATGTATCCCCCAATTGGGTCAGTCCCTAGTTTGTTTAGCGGACAATATAAAGTTATTTCAATAAAAAATACTTTTACTGGCGGCAAATTTACACAGGCACTTAGTTTAATACGATTATCAAACAGTGATATTATCGATAGTTCTGCGCCTACCAATCTTGGACGCGGTGCTGTTGGAATATTACAAAATAGTTTAAATTCTCTTAATAACACAGTTCAAGGCGCAGTCAACGGAGTGGTAGGACAAGCAGTTGGTGCAGTTGGCACGGCCGCAACTAATTTAGGACAAAGTGTATTGGGATTGGCAAATTCTACACTGGGTAGTCAAAGTCAGTCCGCGGGCGATTCTGCATCCGGGCAAGCCACACTTGACAGCGCCGGTGCTGTTAGTTCAGAATATGATGCAACACGTTGGGGTGAAGGATAATTATATAACATGGCAACAAATAATATACGTTCCTCAAAAGCCGATCCAGCAACCAAGGCCGACGGCTCGTCTGGCGTAACCATTGATGCTGGCCCGTACGAAGCTATAGTAGTCAAGCACGTAGAAGGCACACGCTCTGGACAAATGCTGGTTTATATTCCAGACTTTGGCGGAGTTAAAACAGATCCAGATAGTCAAATTTTAGTTAGTTACTGTAGTCCATTCTATGGAAAGACATACGGAACAGACAGCCAAGATTCGGATTCCAACGGCACAGATGCACAATGGAGTACAGGACAAAGCTACGGTATGTGGATGGTGCCGCCTGACGTAGGTAATAAAGTTTTAGTAATATTTGCCGCCGGTGACAGAGGACGTGGTTATTGGATTGGCTGTATCTACGACAGCCCTAGTCATCAAATGGTTCCTGCCTTAGGAAGAAACGTAGGCACTACAACAAAACCACCCAATCCTGATGATGGCTTACCTACAGATATTAATAGTCCAGTAGTTGAAGCATATTCGGGCTCTAAAGAAGCATCTACACCTGATGCTATTGCATCTACTCCGCGCTACGTACATCAATATCAAAATACTGTATTAGTAAATCAAGGACTTAACACAGATAAAATACGCGGAGCCATTAGTTCTAGTAGTTTGCGAGAAGCACCTAGTAATGTGTATGGCATTAGCACACCTGGTCCGTCAATTACTAAAACACAACAAACTAATTCTGCCGTTGGTGAAGATTCAAAACAGGCAGTCATAGCTCGCAAAGGCGGGCATTCATTTGTAATGGACGACGGCGATAAGAATGGTGTAGATCAACTTATACGTTTGCGTACAACAAACGGCCACCAGATATTAATGAATGATAAAGAAAACATTCTTTATATTGCCAGCTCAACTGGATTACAGTGGCTAGAGTTTAGTCACGATGGCAGCATTAACATCTATGCTAAAGGTGGCATTAATATTCGTTCCGAAGAAACAATTAACCTACATGGCGATAAAGGAGTAAACATCAGTACTCCGGAAACAGTAAACATACATGGTGATAGCGGAGTAAATATAACTTCGTCACAAGATGTTGCTGTTAATGCTCTGTCTAGTGTTACTGTAGCAAGCGATGGAACTTTAGATTTAAGTGCCAGTGGTACTGCTACTATTGCCACGGGGGGTACAATGAACATTGGCTCTGGCGATGTTATTAATATAGACGGTAGTAAACTTAATTTAAACAGTGGTAGCGCACCTTCGCCACTTCCTGTAGCAATTGATCAAAATAGTTTACCTGATGTAACATACGATGGAACAGTATGGTCATTTAGTCCCGGATCAATCGATAGTATGTGTACCGTAGCACCGGCACACGAACCTTGGACAGACAGTCCAGGTACAGCTAAGAGACCTGCACCGGTATAATTATGGATCTAGGAATACAAGCCGCCGCCGGATTACCAATTGCCAACACGCTTCCAGCAAGTTGGTTAGGACGCAGTGACATGCCTTTGAGTCCACCATCGTGGGCCACTATCCCTGCATTGTCTAACGTACAGTTAAGAAATTTGTTGGCACAGATAGCTTATAATGAAAGTGCATGGAATTACAATTTAATTGGTGATGACAACAAACTTGGTAGATATCAGTTTGAAGTGCAGACATTAGAAAATTACGGCCTACTGGCAAAAGGTAGCGTAGCCGCATATGGTTCCGATGCGGTTAATTATCGCCATAGTTGGCAATCAACTTACAGCCCATACGAAAATTATTTTTATAACACCAAGAGTTTAAGTGGTTTTTTAAAAAATTCGTCAGCACAAGAACATCTAGCTTATCAATGCATTGTGGACTTATATACAGCAAGTACAAATGTGGGCACAATACAAGACACAGATTTGGCTCAAACAGCAGCCGGAATGATATATGTAGCATGGACTTTAGGTGTAGGTGCTGGCCCAACTACAAGTAACAGCAACGGCACTGGTGCATGGGCCTGGAGATATAACAACGTAGGAAACGGTGCAAATAATTTCAACAGCGGACGTTACGCTATGGCTGTTTTAAGTCAATAAATACTATTATGAGCATAATATATCGCGGATTTAGCACCCTAGTTAGCAAGAAGAAGTATAGCCTTACGGACTATGCTTTAGCCAAGCAGGACTTAATCAACTATTTTCACATTCGCAAAGGGCAAAAGCTCATGCAACCAAGTTTTGGTACTATCATTTGGAACCAAATGTTTGAGCCATTAAACGAAACTACTCGCGATATCATCAGTAACGATATTAAACGTATTGTAGGCTACGATCCTAGATTACAGGTTAATAACGTATCAGTAACTGAGCAAACCAACGGGTTACAAGTAGAAATAACACTGACTTATATACCAGCAAATCAAGTTGATACTATTAGTATGAACTTTAACAAGCACTCCGCAACTTTGACTACAAATTAACTGGCCATATAATTTTACCTGATAAATATTGAATATAGGTAAAAAACACATATGGCCCAAACAACACGTCAAACAAATCTACTAGTAAATCAGGACTGGACTAAAGTCTACCAATCATTTACTAACGCAGACTTCACTAGTTACGACTTTGAAACACTTCGTAACTCAATGATCAACTATTTAAAAAACTATTATCCAGACACATTCAATGACTTCTTAGAAAGTTCAGAATATCTAGCCCTAATTGATATGATTGCCTTCTTGGGGCAAAGTCTAAGTTTCCGCACAGATTTAAACGCACGTGAAAATTTCATTGATACAGCACAAAGACGTGATAGTATACTTAAACTAGCACGTATGCTAGCCTACAATCCGACCCGCACACAAAGCGCAAGCGGATTATTAAAGTTTGACAGCGTCAGTACTACAGAAAGCATTACAGACAGTAGCGGTATTAACTTATCTAACTCTACAATTTATTGGAACGACTTAACAAATAACAATTGGTTAGAGCAGTTTACTACAATTATCAACGCTACTCTAAACACAGGACAAGCAGTAGGTAAACCGGCCAATAGCCAAGTTATTAACGGAATTCAAACCGACGAATACAGTATCAGCCTAAACAATAATAGTTTACCTGTAGCACCATTTACATCACCAATTCAAACTACACCCGTGACATTTGAAGCAGTTAGTGCCACCACGAGCGGACAAACATATATCTATGAAAATCCTCCAGTGTTGGCCAATAAGTTTAATATTCTTTATCGTAACGATAATAATGGTAATAGCAGTAACAACACTGGGTTCTTTGTTTACTTTAAACAAGGTTCGCTACAAGCTACAAACTTTACTGTTCAAAATGCCATTCCGAATAACCTAGTGCCGGTCAATAGTAATAATATTAACAATTCAGATCATTGGCTGTATGGATTAAATGTCAGTAATGGTATTCAAACAGTATGGACACAAGTGCCAGCATTAAATGGTGTTAATGTTGTTTACAATTCTTCGACAGATAAAAATTTATATCAAATTGCCACACGTAATAGTGACCAAGTTACGCTAGTATTTGGAGACGGCAGTTTCTCTAATGTTCCACAAGGTAGTTTCCGTTTTTACTATCGTACTAGTAACGGACTAGCATACACAATTACTCCAGACGATTTAGCTGCGGTAACTATTGCTTTCCCATATATTAGTTCTAGTGGTAGCGTTGAAACTTTAACAGTTGTGGCAAGTTTAAAATACACAGTGACTAATGCTACCGCAGCACAAAGTCTTCAAAGTATTAAGACATACGCACCACAACAATACTACACACAGAATCGTATGATCACTGGCGAAGACTACAACATCTTCCCACTAACAACATTCACAAGTATTCAAAAGGTCAAAGCCGTTAACCGTACAAGTTCTGGTGTAAGTCCTTACTTAGATAGTTTAGACCCAACTGGAAGTTTTTCTAGTACAAACATTTTCTGTGATGATGGATATATATCGGCTAACACCACTATAGGATCAGACACATTTAGTTTCTTGACTACTAACGATATCTATTCAGCAATTTATAATAATATTATTCCTATTGTTAGTTCGCCTGAAATGGTTAACTACTACTATGCTAACTACGAAAGATATACTCCAACACACAGCAACGTTACCTGGGTACAAACAGGTAATTCAACTTCAAGTAGCTATGGTAACTTAACCTATAATGGTAATGTAATCAATGTTGGGTTGGTAGCTAGTGGTAATTTGAAATATGTCTCGGCAGGCGCCAGTTTACAATTTTTAACTAATATTAATGCTAATGCTACTACATTCTATTCAACAGTTACCAGTACCGTAGGTAACACACAGACTTATTTTGGCATGAATGTGCCAACAGGATCAATCGTAAAAACGATTATTCCTACATTTAAAAATGATTTTAGTAGCGCATTGATTTCTACTATTGCTACACAAGTATCTGCCAAAGTTAATTTTGGGTTAACATACGATCAAGCGAATCAAGTTTGGACAAATATTCCTCCGGCCAATATTGGTACAGATACAACATGGTTGCTGAAGTTTACCTATACTGCCGGATTGTATAACATTCAATATAAAAAACTTACCTATATATTTGGTAGTGCTAGTGAAACAAAGTTTTACTACGACCCAAGTGTAAAAGTCTATGACAGCGTAATTGGTGCTAACATCAGTGACATTGTTAAAATTTTAAAAATTAACACTGCTCCGGGGCATACATATCAACTTGATAACGACATTGTATGGAATATCTACAATGTTATTACCGACGCCGACGGGTATGTGCAAACTGGCAATGTATTAGTTAGTAGTCCACAAACACAAATGCTTGGTGTTCCTGATAATCCCGACTTATTTACAACAGTGGTAGATGGAAATTCTTATCGTGATAGTTTATACTTCCAATATAAACACAACAGTCCAAGTCGTAATCGTATTAATCCTACACCGGTTAACATTGTTGACCTATATGTTCTTACAGCCGACTATGCTACAAGTTATGTTAATTGGTTAAGAGACACTACAGGATCACTAACAGAACCTGTAGCACCAACAACAAGTAGTTTAGAAATTGCCTATAGTACCCTAGACAATTTTAAGCCAGTTAGCGATACAATCATTTATAACTCTGCTAAGTTTAAGCCATTATTTGGAGCCAAGGCAGATCCTAGTTTACAAGCACGTTTCCAGGTAGTTATTAATCCTGCTGTGAGTTTAACTCCAAACGAAGTCAAGACACAGGTTATTAATGCTATTAACGCTTACTTTGATGTAAACAACTGGAACTTTGGTGACACATTCTATTTCAGCGAATTAGCTGCTTACTTACATACTACCTTAGCACCTAATATTGCCAGCGTTTTAATTGTACCGGTCGACGATACTTTAGTATTTGGTAACTACTTCCAAATTAACGCAGAACCCTGGGAAATTATTACTTCCTCCGCAACAGTAGACAACATCGATATTATTAGTGCCGTCACAGCCGCACAACTTAATCTTGGAAATAACATAATAGGTACATATTAATGGCCGTAACTAATACTTTAAATTTATTACCAGAACCGTTTAGATCGGTTACTAACCAACGCTTCCTTGGCGCCACTATGGATCAATTGGTTACTGATGCTGCCAATGTCCCTGTTAATGGATATATTGGCCGTACATTTGCTCCTACCTATAAACTAGGTGACAACTATGTACCTGAACCAACTACTAATAGAGCAAATTATCAGCTTGAACCAAGCGTGGTTATTCGTGATGATAATGGCGACGTAATACATAACAGTGAATACATTGACTTATTACAAAGTATTAGCAATGCCGGTAATACCTCAACTAATCAACAAAGATTATTTGGTACACAGAGTTATAACTATGATGGTCATTTTGACTACGATAAGTTTGTAAACTATCATAATTACCATTGGTTACCTAACGGTCCTGCAAGCGTCACAGTTACATCTAGCAAGACGCCAATGACTGCTGATTATACTGTAACACGAAATACCGCAGTAGGCGGCTATACATTCAGTGGACTTGGTGGTCATCCTGATCAACAGATAACCTTAGTTCGTGGAGGCACCTATACATTTACCGTTGATCAACTTGGTAACAAATTTTGGATTCAAAGTTTGCCTGGGGTCGATGGTGTTGATGTTGCTATACCAACGGTAAACACACGCGGCGTATATGGTGTTGAAAACAATGGCACCGATCTTGGTGTTGTAAAATTCACAGTACCTTTAAAATCGTCACAAGATTTTTATATAGCTATGTCAACTCCTGTTGGGGCTAATAATGTAAATGCAGCGGTAACATTTAAGTATAGCGATATTCAAAATTCTTTATTAAGCGATTTTCTTGGTCGATTCCCTGAGGGTCTAGACGGCATCACTAATCAGTTACAAGGTAAAACATTTATCTTTATTGGGAATGACACCAACATGGCTGACTGGGAAGCACCAACTGGATTTGATAGTGTAACTGGCGCATATGATACTGTTACCAATACTCCTGTGCCAGTAGTTACTCGTCCGAGTGTATGGCAAGTTAATTTAGTACCTAGCGGATCTGATTATGTAATTCAAATCCTGCCAATGGTTACAATTACACCACAACAGCCTAAGGTGTTTATTACATCTGGTAAAACGTATGCAGCTAATCAATTTTGGTTAGATTCAAATTATAATTATCAACAAGTGCCATTGATTACCGCCACAGCAGATTATCTATACTATCAAGATAGTAGCAATCCTGAGTTTGTGGGCGAAATAAAATTAGTTGATAACGTAAGCACTCCAATTGATATTGAAAATGACATCATTGGAATGACAGGCTACACAAGCCCAACCGGAGTAATTTTTACCAACGGGCTAAAAGTTCGTTTCGATACATTAGTAACTCCTGACACCTATGCTAATAATGAATATTATGTAGAAGGCGTTGGCGTAGGAATTATGTTAGTTCCAGTTGCACAATTAGTTGTGCCGGAATCTTTTGGTGGACACATTAGTACTACTCCAGATTACATTACTATTAATCGCAGTAGTCAAGACCGTAATCCTTGGACTCGTAGTAATCGTTGGTTCCATAAAGATGTATTAGAAGCCACAGCTACTTACAATCAATCTAGCGTAGATTACGGCCCTAATATTTTTGGCCGTCGTGCTATCATCGAATTTGAACCCAATTTACAATTATATAACTTTGGCAAACACGCCAAGAATACAGTTGACTTAATTACCTTTGCGTCAACTGATGCGTTTGTTGAAATCGAAGGCCCACAGACCTATCCAGTAAATAAGACCATAGATGGTGTAACATTAACACAGGATATGCGTGTAATCTTTGCCAATGACTATGACAAATTAATTGAAAACAAAGTATGGCAAGTAGATTTTCAAACTATTAACAGCGAAGTATTTGTAAGGCTACTTGAAACAACAGATGATCCTGTTGTTGCTGGTGAGTGCGTAACTGTTACGCAAGGTACTACTAATGCTGGTAAAACTTTTTGGTTTGATGGAACCAATTGGCACGATAGTCAAGTAAAATCTACAGTTCAACAAGCACCATTATTTGATTTAGTTGATTCCGACGGATATAGTTTTGCTGATGCAACTATGTACCCTAATTCAACTTTTGCTGGTACCAAAATATTTGGATATCCGATGGTTTTGGGTACCAATGACCCGGTACTTGGATTTCCGTTGGCATACCAAAACTTTAATAATATTGGTGATATTGTTTTTCAAGATTACTATATTTCTGATCAGTTTACCTATACAACAAATATCACAACTAGCAACACCTCAACATTAAATTGTAGTGCTGGCTATATTTTAAAAAATTCTAGTCTAACCGATACTATAAAATTAAACAACTGGACACCCAATTTAGAAACATTGGAACAATATCAGGTTATTACTAAATTCTACGAAGGGTATCAAGTTCCTATCAACGGAACAAATTACACATTTGTACAAATTGATGTATTGCCAAGAGATTCAGCAACTGTTCCGCATTTAAAAGTTTACCTAAACAATACACTACTAAATCCCTACACCGACTTAGTTACTACAGCCGATTCCAGTGGTAATACCATCTTGGGTATAAGCTGGGTGGGAATTTATCCAGTGGTGGCATTAAAAAATACCCCAAGACTTGGCGATAAGATCGATGTTAAGGTATTAAGCGATTCGATTAGCGAACTTGGATTTTATGAAATACCAAGTAACCTTGACTTTAATCCATTAAATCAAAACTTTCCAACAGTTAAGACCAACGTTGGTTTAGTGCCTACTGCTATTACTTTAGGACAACTTAGAACACACTATAACAAACTAATAGAAAATACTACAATAAGCCCTGCTACGGCTGTACCTAATCAGGATCGCTACTTAAAAGCACAAGGCGGAACACTATTACAACATAGTAGCCCAGTTGTTTATGGTATGACCTTCTTAACTGATCCTAAAGTTAGTTTTGTTGATGGTATTACATTAGCAAGACAAGAATATACAAGATTTAAAAATAAGTTTTTAAGTTTATGCGAAAGCCTACGTACACTAGACTATACAAACCCACAATCTGGTGTAGATACAATATTACAAAATATTAATAGTGTTAAAAATTCTAGTTTCCCGTGGTACTATAGCGACATGGTGCCGCAAGGCAATAATTATAATGAAATTGTTTATCCAGTTTTAAATGCTCGCCAGACTGCATATGAAATTACTAGCATTTTTAATATTGCAAAATTAAGCAATCGTGCTGTATTGGTATATCATAATGGCATTCAATTAATAGCCAACAACAATGAATACTATTATGATCAAAGCACTCCCAGAATTGTAATTAATGTTCCTTTAGCAGTAGGCGATACTATTACTATACGTGATTACTTGAATACAGACGGAAACTACATTCCAGAAACCCCGGTTAAGTTAGGATTAGCTCAGGCATATTCTCCGGCAAAGTATTTAGATACAACATATCAAACACCTATTATGGTTATTCGTGGACACGATGGTAGTATTACCCCTGCATTTGGAGACTTCCGCGACGACTATCTATTAGAACTTGAAAAACGGATCTACAATAACATTAAAGTTAATTACAATTCGTTAAACATTTTAAATCAATACAATACTATTCCTGGTCGTTTTCGGTCAATTGATTATAGTTTAGCAGATTGGGATCAACTACTTACAAAGAATTTTCTACAATGGGTAGGTAGTAACAATATTGACTATACAACCAACACATGGTTTGATGCTAATAATCCTTGGACATGGAACTACAATCAATTTACTGATGTAGTAGATGGTAGTTACCTACAAGGCTCTTGGCGTGCCGTTTACAAATACTGGTTTGACACAGACCAGCCACACTTAGCACCTTGGGAAATGTTAGGCTTTGTTGAAATGCCAGACTGGTGGGAAACACGCTACGGTCCAGCACCATATACTAGCGGCAATACAACTCTATGGGAAGACTTAGAAGCAGGTTATATTTGGAACAGCAATGATAGTTTGGCCTATACCAACACACAATTTGCTCGCCCTGGCCTACTTAACTTTATTCCTGTAGACCCTGCGGGCAATTTGTTAAATCCAGTAGATGCACATTTAGTACGTCAAATGAATACGGTATCGGCAAGTAATTCCTTCCAAGTTGGTCATCAAGGTCCTGTTGAAACCGCATGGCGTCGTAGTAGTGACTACTTATATGCTGTGCAACAAGCACTGGCATTAGCACGTCCGGCTGAATATTTTAGTACACAAATTGACCTAAGTAGATTTTATAAAAATCCCGTCACCGGCCAATTTACTGATGTAATTAATCAAAAAATATCGCCTAGCTTGTTGGTAGTTAACGGTGATACTAAAACTGTACCCGGGACTACATTACGTACAGCTGGATATCTAAACTGGATTACAGACTACATTAAAAACTTTGGTATGGATCCTGTTACTAAAGTTGAAAGTTATTTTAAGAATTTTAATGTACAGTTAGCTTACCGTGTTGGTGGATTCACAGATCAAAATTTAATTACTGTGAAAGCAGAACAGACAAGTCCCGGCAGTACTAATGCTAGTGTTATCATTCCTAATGAAAATTACACAGTATATCTAAACAAGTCAGTTCCTGTTAATAAAATTTCATATAGTGCGGTAATTGTATCAAGGACTGAAACTGGTTATAGCGTAGCAGGATACGATACTACAAATCCATATTTTGTTATTGAGCCCAGTGTAGCAAATAATCAATCTACTACATTAACAGTAAACAACTTGACAGTAAAACTATATCAAAAGAGTAGTAAAGAAACTGTTTCAATACCTTATGGTACTACGTTTACCAGTGTACAACAAGTTTCCGATTTCTTAATTAGTTATCAACGTCATTTGGTTAACCAGGGATTTAAATTTGAACAGTTTGATACAGAGTTAGAAATGACCCGCGACTGGACGTTGAGCATCAACGAATTTTTATTCTGGGCACAACAAGGTTGGAACGCAGGCGTATTAATTGTACTAAATCCAATTAAAGATACCCTTGATGTACAAACTATTGGCAATACAGTAGATGAAATTACAAATTATCCTAACGGCAGTCGACTACTAGATGTAAACTTTAGACCAATTAAGAATAACAATTTTAATATTTTACGTTCAGATTATCCTGGCAAGAATCAAACGCAGATAACCACAGTTGATGGATTAAGCACTATTGCATTTGCTGAGTTACATCTAGTGCAGTTTGAAACTACATTAATTTTTGATAACGTAGATAACTTTGGCGACATACTATACATTCCTGAACAAGGCACACGCCAGTATCGTTTAAAACTAACTGGTGTAAAAACTGGCTTCTGGGACGGTGCATTAAGTGCGGCTGGATATATCTACAGTAATCCAGTTATCAATGTATGGCAACCTAATACAGATTATAAGCAAGGTGATATTGTTTCTTACAATAATTCTTACTATACTGCGCCCAATGACATTGTAGCTAACTTAGCATTTAAATTAAGTCAGTGGACACAGATAAGTTTATCTGCGCTACAAACTGGCTTATTACCTAGCTTTGGCCACAATGCACAAGTCTTTGAAAACATTTATGATATTGATAATCCGCCACAGGACAAAAACTATCAATTGTTTAGCTCTGGCTTAATTGGATTCCGTGAGCGCCCATTTTTAAGTAATTTGGGAATTGATATCTCTACACAGACTAAGTTCTATCAAGGATATATCAAACAAAAAGGTACACAAAATGCTATTACAGCATTAACTTCTGCTACCTTTGACACAGTTAATAGTACTATTAACACCTACGAAGAATGGGCATTCCAAGTTGGCCGCTATGGGGATATTGATAATAACCAATATACAGAGTTTGTACTTGATCAAAGTGTATTCTTAACTAACCCTGTAGCATTTACTTTAACTGATAATTATGATACTGGTAATATCATTGTTAATCTAGCAGTGACTGGTAGTAACACAACATCTAATGTTTATAACGCTAGTAATATCGCTAGCACAGTGACTTCTATTTACAATGATAGAACACAAAGCTCATATACAACAGACGTACCAAGTTGCGGTTATGTAAATCTTGCCGATATTGATTATCAAATATTTGATATTGCTAAAATTACTCAAGTTCCAGCCCTAACAGAAGGTAAAAAACTTTGGGTAGCTAAAGATTTTAACTCTGGATGGAATGTTTATAGAACTGCCAATACTGGTGTTATAGCAACAACCCTTAATTATACTTTAGACAATTATGCTCAGTTGGTATTTAATTCTAGTCATGGATTAAATGCCGGAGACTATTTTGTATTACAAAACTTTAATACTAGTTACAATGGTATGTATCAAGTTAATGCGGTCAATGACTCTACAAGCATTAAGATTATTATACCTTCTAAGACAGCATTAGTTACTGCTCAAGGAAAAATAACGGGCATTGGATCAGTTTTTAAACTTGATTCAATGGTAATTGATACATACAGTCAAATTGGGTTTATCACACCAACGGCTGGCTGGATTGCCACTGACAGAGTATGGGTAAACACCGACACACAACCTGGCGCAACTGGCTGGGCAGTATACACATATGATGGTGCCACATGGTCAAGAACACGTCAAGAACAACCCCGGGTTGATATCACAAGTATTAACAGAACATTTATCTATAACAAAAATAACAATGTTATCTTGGCTGCACTCGATTACATCGATCCAGCAAAAGGTAAAGTATTAAATACGGTGGGAGCCGACATTGACTTCCGATTAACACGCGATCCTGCACTATATAATGCCGGAAACCTTACAGTATATTTAGATCATCATTGGGGACCACAACAAGTTGGTAAGATCTGGTGGAACTTAGATGCTGTTCGTTATATTGACTACGAACAAGACAAATTAATTTATAGAATGAACCATTGGGGCGACGCTTTCCCTGGTAGTAACATTTTAGTTTATGAATGGGTTGAAAGTCCAGTTCTACCTAGCCAATATCTTTCTGTAGTAGGCGATGGTATTCCGTTACATAACGATGACTCTGCTTATAGTACATATGGTACTGTTGGACCAACCGGTGCTGTAACTGCTAATTACTATTTCTGGGTAATTGGTAAGACAAGTATTAATACACAAGCTGGAAAATCAAACAGCGTATATGGTATTACTACCGCTATTGTTAATCCTCAAGCACAAGGTATTCCCTATACTACAGTATTGCGCAACGATACCGTTGCATTATATAATGTTAATAACTCTTTAATTGGTACAAGTAGCATACTACATCTTGGTAGTCGTAGTACTGATGCTGGCCTAATACATAGTGAATATGCATTGGTGCAAGAAGGTAGTCCTGCAAGTATTTTACCTCCAGTTATCAAGCGCAAATTAATAGACAGTCTTGCTGGACAAGATGGCGCAGGCAATGCAGTACCAGATCCTACATTAACACCAGCTCAAGCATATGGTATTAGTATTCGTCCACGTCAGAGTTTGTTTATTAATCGTAACTTGGCATTAACCAATTACTTAACTATAGTTAATAATAATTTATTGAGTTATCCTGTAGTTGAACGTAAGTTATTAACTGTACTAAACAGCGAAGAGTCTGTACCTCATACAGATTCTGGATTATATAGTTTAATAGTTGATACTCGTGCTGAATTGAATTATGTAGATACCGTGCCATTAAGCATAGGATATCAAGTTTTAGTTGATGCCGACGAAACCAACCTCGGCAAGTGGGCCATTTATTCTTGGTCTGGTGATGCGTGGACTTTATATCAATTACAAAGCTACAAAACAAATTTATATTGGTCAAAAGTTGATTGGTATCAACCCGGTTACGACTATACTGTGGCACCCAATGTTACTGTAACTAATCGTCTTGAATTTGGTAAACTAACCTTAGCGGCTAATACTTACGTTAAAGTATTAAACAACGGTAGTAATCAATTTGAAGTTTACTACATTGACAATAACTTAAATCAAAATTTAGTTGGTATACAAAACGGTACACTACAAATTAATACAGGCACAATTCCTGCACTAGAGCTAAGACAGATTTTAACAGCCGTGCAAAATGAAATCTTAGTTGACGATTTAGCCACCAAGTATAATCAATTATTCTTTACAATGGTTAAGTATGCATTGTCTGAACAAAAGAATATTGAATGGGCATTTAAAACTAGTTTCTTGAGTGCAACACAGTATATTCGCGCACTAGCACAGTTCCCAAGTTACATTGCCGATAACCAAGACTATTATCTTGACTACATTAACGAAATAAAACCATATAGAACCACAGTTCGTGAGTTTGTTGTTGATTATCAAGGTCTTGATACTTATGGAAGTGATGCTACCGACTTCGATTTGCCGCCATATTATGATGCTAACGTAGGATACTACCGCAGTCCAAATGGTGAACAACCATACGATGCTACTACATTAAGTAGCGGAGTATACAGTCAATGGAATAACAATTACACATATCAAGTAGTTGATGTTATGATAGAACGTCCCGGGACAGGTTATACAATGGTACCACAAGTGGTCATTGCGGGGGATAGTGGCACAGGTGCTGCTGGTTATGCTACGCTAGATGGTTACGGCGGAATTGCCAGTGTTATTATTACTAATCCTGGTAGTGGCTATACAACTGCCCCTGCGGTTACAATCAATGGTGTTGGCACTGGAGCAACTGCACGTGCCGTACTACGCAATGTGTTTGATGGTAATAACACTGGACACAATGTGATTAGAAGTATTCAAACTACAATAAAATTTGACCGGGTTGGATATACGGCCGCTAATACTTTTGTATTTTGGAACACAATCACCTCGGCTAATATTGGACAAATCATTCCACCTGATACAATACTTGTTCTAGACAGTAAGTTTTATCGTTTAGATACAGATTACACAGTTGATTCTGGTATAACATTCCCTGTTACTGATATTACACAAGTTTACGCTGGTGACTTTGATAATGCCAATGATCGTATTGTTGCTTACCGCGGCAATATTGACCTTACCTTAACGCAATCTGGATTAAACTATCCAGGGGTTATTGTAGACGGTAATACATTTACTGGCAATGTGTATGATAGTGTAATACAAAGCCGCTACACTGACAGTCTTGGGGTTAATCCAAGTGATATTATTGTTGATGGCGGCGAGTACGTAGATCGTTTTGAAAGTTATGCTCCGGAAGAGTTTGTTCCTGGGCGTATGTACGACAGTTTAAATCTAACAGTTCAAGATACTGACCACTTGGCATTCAGATTATTTGAAGATATGAATACGTTCTATAACAGTTATAGAATTACTTCGTCTAATACTACGGTATTAACATCAAATTTATATTTAACTGATACTTCAATACTGGTTGACAATGCCGCAGTATTACCATTACCGTCTCCCACACAGAATCAACCTGGTGTAGTTTTCATTAACGGCGAAAAAATTGTTTATTGGAGAAATTATGCCCTTGAGCATAAAATTGGGTGGTCGGCAAATACTGTAATTGCCACACATAGTTTAATAACCAACTCTGGTAATTTATATCTGACTACTGGTAATGTTTATGGTGCTTACTTTGCTAATGTAGCGTCAAATGTTACGCAGGTGTCGGCTAATACCATTGCTCAAATCCGCCGAGCAGTTGATGGAACTAGTCCAGCACCGATGCATCCAATTGGTAGCCAAGTAATTGATTCTAGTATACAACAACTAATACCCGGATCTGCTAATAGTAATGTGGTATTATCCCATACCACTGTTTATACAGTAGCAGATAAACCAAGTTTGGGCGTTGTCTTAACAGGAAACGTAACTGGTAAACTAGGCGACGTAATTACTCAAACACAAACAGTTGATGCATGGCAAGCAAATACAAATATCGCTGTAGGTCAATTAACATATTACAGTGGTAATAGTTATACTGTTACCGGTAATGTATACGGAGTGACATTTAGTAGTATATCTAGTAATGTTGCGTTAACATTTGCTGGAAACACAAGCAATATATCTACAATGATGTTACTAGAAACGGTAACAGACACTAAATTAATTCCAGTTATATTGCTCAATGGTAATATTGCCGGATCACCGGTTAGATACGACTCTGGAACAGTTGTAGGAACAACTGGCACATACGATGCTTTTAGTACTGACCCAGAATATGCTTTTGGACCTGGTGGAATTCCACCATACAATACCGCAGTTGAATACTTAGGCGGGGGCGATGGATTTGATAACACCGTCGGAACCGTACATATAAATGGAGTAGATACTGGAGTTTTTGTTACAAACTCTTATATACTAGGTAAAGTTAATTCTTCGGCAGAAGTAATATTAAGTACTGGCACACGAGTTACACAGAGCAATGTTTGGTATAGTCCAGGCGTAGGAACACCGAGCAATGGGTTACCGCTAATAAACAGCAATACCCCAGAAGCAGTATTCTTAAAAGCCAGCAGATACTACTAGACCGGATAAACACCTATGATAAATACTGATAACAAACAAAATTTAGAGGAAAAAGCAGTGGAAAATACACTAAAACAGCCAGACGAGCGCACAGGAATCTATGTCCGTGGGCACATCAAAATTAGCGATGTAACCGAGGCCGATAATCATATTGTTCTAATCGATAAACCCAACGCTATTCACTATGAAAACTTTAGCCAAGCACTAGCTTGGTCGATTGCTAACAAAGGTGAAAACTATATCTATGAAATGACGTTTGGCAATGGCGGCACTAGTGTTGATCCTACTGGAATTATTACATATTTGCCTACAAATACAGTAGGACAAAATGCTAACTTATACAATCCAACATACAGTAAGATTGTTGATGATACAGCAACCGCAAATATTAACCCAGTTAATAATAAAATGACTATCGCACACATTCCCGGTACTGTGTACACTGACATTTTAGTTAGTTGTCTATTAGACTACGGCGAGCCAAGTAACCAATCAAACTTTGATAATAGTCAAAACTTAAACGGTACTTATGTGTTTGACGAATTAGGCCTACGCGGACGTAGCACAGATGGCACAAGTGGTTTAACCTCAACCGGGTTATTGTTAACGCACGTGGTGTTTATGCCTGTGCAAAAAAGTTTAAACAGATTAATTCAAGTTGACTATACTGTGAGAATTCAAACCTTAACAAATTTAAGTTCAATTGGATAGTAAATTATGAGTTATATTATTAACAAAACCAATGGTGCAGTTTTATCAACAGCAATTATGTCAGATGGTAAATTGCTAGATGGTACCATTGATGCTAGCACAGGCATATCCCTAATTGGTCAAAACTATCCTAACTACGGGGAAGTACAAAATGAAAATTTTGTAAGATTGCTAGAAAACTTTGCTGATGCAAATCCTCCTACAGTTAGTTTATCAGCTCTAAGCGCACTAACTGGAACAGTATGGTATGATACGGTTAATAAAAGATTGCGTGTATACGATGGCACAGACTGGAATGTAATTGGATTACCGGCCGGAACTATATTGCTATGGCATAATTCAGTGGGTGCAGTACCTTCTGGGTTTTGGGTATGCGATGGTACCAACGGCACCCTTAACTTGACAGCAAGTGCTTTACCCGGAACAAGTTACATACAGAAATTGGCCTAAAATTTAGATAAGTACAAGATAACGGAATAAGAAATGGCATATACACTAACAACAAGCGACGGATCACTGGTAATTACTATTCCAGATGGTCAATTTGATAATACTACAAGTTTGACTCTGCCTGGTCCAAACGCTGTTGGATATGGTCAATTTCTGGATCAAAACATATTACAATTATTAGAAAACTTTGCGTCTAATACCAGCCCCAGTGGCGAAAGCGTACAAGGGCAACTTTGGTTTAATAAAAGTAGCAAGACTTTAAATGTCTTCACTGGCGACCAAGGATACTTACCGGTTTCGGGAATTATTGTTTCTACCGGCCAACCAGTTAATGCTAACGCAGGCAATACATGGTATGACACAACTCGTAATCAATATTTTTTCTACGATGGAGCTAATTGGACTTTAATAGGTCCTACCTATACCAAAGCACAAGGGGTCAGCGGAGCAATACCAATAAGTATTGGCGATGCTAGTTTAGTTGGCGTATCTCATAATGTTCTTCAATTACAATTTGGCAATAATATATTAGCTATTTTAAATAGTGATGCTTCATTTGTGCCAACTCCACTCACAGATGGGTTTCCTCGTATTTTCCACGGACTTACATTAAACAATAATTTATTTCCAGGCAACGATCAATTTTATACAAATGCAAATACTGCGGCATACTTGCCTGTAGACCCTACTATTGTTGGTATTCAAAGTAACATATCAACTCTAACTTCAACAGTTGCAACTAATTTAGCAACAACCAATGCTAATATTGTTACTGCAAACAATGCGGTCCGCAATGCGGTAGTAAGTTATATTGACAATCAGATTTCATCAACAAATTCTGCCTGGACTGCTAATGAAATTGAAATTAGTCAATTACGTGCTAATATTAATGCTGCAAACGTAGCTATTACTAGTTCCTGGACTGCTAATGCTATTAGTCAACAAATTCAAATTAATTCATTAGTTGCCGGGGCTTATTCAAATTCTAACGCTTCTGCTTACTTGTCTACTAACAGCGGACAAATAACAGCACCAACTAAACCATATAATACCAATACCACAGACGTAGCTACCACAGCATTTGTGCAAAGTGTTTTACCACGTGGAATGATTATGATGTGGAACAGCACAGCCGCTACTATTCCCACAGGCTGGCAACTTTGTAACGGAACAAACGGTACACCAGATTTACGTGGACAATTTATTGTTGGATCAACGGGCGACGCCACTGGTGCCTACTTTACAGGAAATACTGGCGGTGCAACAGGAGTAGCATTATCTACTAGCAATTTACCAACCCATACACACGATCTTAGTTCAAGCAGCACAGCAACAGCAGGCGGACATAGTCATACTGCTACTACTACCGCAACAGATGCGGGACATACTCATAGTGTTTCAGAAACTGCTCATTCCCACTCAACAACTTTTCATAGAACTAGTAAAAGTAATAACGCTACCCCATACATGCTGTCAGATCCTACGTACGGGGAAAACATAAATGGATCGGTAGCAATAGCAACAACTAGTGCAACAACTGGGGTAAGTATAGCATCAGGAGTTGCTAGTATTTCTGCTTCGACTACTGTAGAATCGGTTAGTGGGCATACTCATAGCTTAACTGGAACTACCGGTGAAACTGGCTCTGGTACATCATTTAGAACATTGCCCCCTTATTACGCACTTTGTTACATACAAAAAATGTTCTAAGGCTTAAAATGCATATTAAACTCATAAATATAACAAAGCGATCAAAGGATAAACATGTCGTATACAATTAATTTAACCAACGGAACTACACTAATCCCAGGCGGATTGTCTGATGGTACGGTTAATACTACTGCTTCTAGCTTAACCCTGATAGGTCGTGATTATGCAGGTTATGGTCAGTTTTTAAACGAAAATTTTGTTTACTTATTAGAAAATTTTGCTAGTACAAGTAGCCCAGCTAACCCACTAAAAGGGCAATTATGGTGGGACACAGCAAATAATATTCTTAAGGTTTATTCTGGCTCAAGTTGGAAAATCTCTACAGGTGCTACAAGTAGTCCATATACAAGCCCACCGAGCGATTTAAGTGCATTGGGCGGCGACTTATGGTTTGACACAACTAATACACAACTTAAAGTATATTCTGGTAGCCAGTGGATTACTGTCGGTCCTGTAGCAACTCCCGCAACAGGAGATACTGGTGCTACACCGGCACTGGTTAACGACACCAGTTCCAGTCCTCACGTGGTAATACAATTTAAAATTAGTGGTGTAATCTACGCTATTTTCTCTAAAGATACATTTAACACTAGCCTAAGCGGTTTTTCACAAATAAACGCCGGTATTAATTTTAGTTCAACAGCAAGCCCAACTTGGAAATTAAGTAATCAATCTGTTAATAATATTGCTGGTACAATAGTAGAACGAGACGGTACAGGTAGTATCAACGTTCAAAGTATTAACGCTGCGGGTACACTAACAGTTGGAACTGTTGTGGCAACTACTATTACTAGCCCTGGTGGTATTAGCTCGTTTACTGGTAATGTAACTGGCAACGTTACTGGAACATACGGTACATTTTCTAGTATACAAACACAAGGTATTACAGCAAGTTCTGGATACACCGGTACAATATTAACTGCTGCTCAGCCAAACATTACTAGTCTTGGTACTTTGAGTTCATTGAATGTAAATGGTACAACAACATTAACTGGTTCTGCCACATTAAATGGTGTTGCTATTGCCACAATTGGTGGCTCAGCAAGTTTTAGTAGTATCAACAGTACTCCTGTTGGGAATGCAACGCCAAGTACTGGCGCTTTTACTACACTACAGGTTACTACAAGTGTTACACCAACAGCCAATTTAAGTGTTAATCTTGGTAGTACAAGTGCTTGGTTTAATAACATCTACGGTACTGCGATACATGCACTATACGCCGACTTAGCAGAACGCTTCCATGCAGACGCAGAGTATGCCCCAGGAACCGTTGTAGAAATGGGCGGTACGGCAGAAATCACCAAAGTGGTAGCAGAATTAAGCGATAAAGTGTTTGGGGTCATAAGTACTAATGCAGCTTACTTAATGAATTCCAGCGCAGGTAACAACGCAACACATCCACCAATTGCAATGAGTGGACGTGTTCCGGTTCGAGTAGTTGGATTAATTGCCAAGGGCGATCGTCTAGTTAGTGCCGGAAATGGACTGGCAAGAGCAGGTAAACAAAACGAATTAACACCATGGAATGTCATTGGACGTTCGTTGGTAGATAAAACAGATACAAACGAATCATTAATTGAAGCGATTGTTAAAATAAATTCATAGGAATAAAGAAAAATGGCATACTCACAAGGCGGCTTAATTGCAGCATCGGACTACAATACTATAGTAGGTACTAGCCCTAGCAGTACCGCTAATACAATTAACACCGTTTGGGCAGTAGGTAATGGGCAATACGGATATGGTCAAACAGCTATCGGTCAGGTTAGTAGCGCCGGACTAGTAACAGCCGCTCAGTGGGCCACAGCAATTAATAACCTGAACAGTATTCGTACACACCAAAGTGGTAGCGGAACTGGTATCGGAGCCCCAACATCGGGGTCATTGGCTACGTATTTAAGTACTTTCCAGACCAACGTTAATACTGCATATACAAACGCATTAACCTATGCTTCCAGCGGGTCAACAACAACAGGCACAAACAATGCTACCGGTGAAACTAATGCAACAACTCAAAGTGCAATCGCATTTACAGTTACACGTACAGCAACATTTGCATCAGCAGACCAAGCACGTTATTTCTTTAATGCCGGCGGCCGTTTAAACTTTGTTATTAGTAGTGTAACAAATAATGATGCTACTGCACGTTCAGCCGATATGGTTACATTATTAGGTACTAACATGACAGGTGTTAGTGGATTTGCTGCGGCATCCAATGCTGGGCGCACAGGCACCGGTGGTACAGTTAATACTGCTGCTACTAGTATTGGCTACTATGGGTTAACAACTAGTAATCAAGTGTTAAGTCAAGTTACCAGTGCTACTTCTGGTTATACTGGTGACTATGTATATATTGGCGCAAAATCAAATGGTGTACAAGGGTCTAATGCCGATGTGGGCACAGTTGTTACATTTACATTGTACATGTATTCTGCTGCACGTGCCGCGTTACCAACTGCACCTGCCGCGGGACCTGGAGGTACACCCCCAACTGTTAATACTTCTGTCAATGACAGTATTAACGTCACTGTTAATCACCGTGTCGACGTAGTATATCCGGAAACAACAAACCTAAGCGCAAGCTGGGGCACAGTAACAATCGCCTAATACTCATTTAGGTTGACCTATTGGGTGTAGTATAGTATAATTACTATCTACACCTTTTATTCTATTATGAGCGAACTCGAAAAACTTACAGCCGAAATTCGTCGGGCAACCGATTACCAAATTAATAAACAAATTCTGCGTGAAAAAATCTTAACCGATCTCCACGTACCCTATAATGGTGGATTGTTTAAAGTTACTCCAGAAATAATCGTGTTTGCTAATTTGCAAACTCTAAATGAAAATTTTTATTTAGAAGACGTGTATCAAAATCCGATACACATTCATAATCCAAAAGAATTTGCAACTTTGTGTATGGAACACTATCAAAAAATAATGAACCGTTGGCATCAAGAACATAATGAACTCAAACAACTCCGCAAAATCTAGAGGTGTAGTTGTATTTGCGTTTAATACAGACATTGACTATGTTGAAATTGCAGATCGTGCTAGCCGTTTAATTGAACATAGGTTAAAATTGCCAGTGACATTAATCACCGACAATGATAGCAAACCTAAATTTAACTATGATCGTGTTATTCGTGTTACCAACGATGCTGATAATTTTAGAACTAATTTAGATAACCAACACACCACCTGGCGCAACTTTGGTCGTTATCTAGCATATGAACTTAGTCCATATGATGAAACAATTTTAGTTGACACTGACTATCTTATATTTGATGATAGTATATTAAAGTTGTTTGCTACAGAGTTTGATTATAAGTTAATGCATCATAATCGTACAGATACTGGTGCAAGTTATGAAATGATGGGGGAGACAAGTCTTCCGTTTGTGTGGGCCACAGTTGTACTATTTAGGCGTACAGAACGTTCTAGATTATTTTTTAATTTAGTTGGTCGAGTACAACGTAACTATAATTATTATAGAATGTTATATAACATACGCGAAGGTAACTATAGAAATGACTATGCTTTTGCTATTGCCAATTGTATCATTAATGGCTACAATCTAAACGAAGATCAAGGTATTCCCTGGACTATGTTTACTGTAGATAAAAAAATTGAACGCATTATGCTAACTGACAACTTTATACAAATTTATTACAAAGATACAGCCACGGTAGTACCATACCAAAACATACACATAATGGATAAAGCGTATTTACTCAGCAGAGATTTTGAACAAGTAGTGGAGGCTATAGTTGAGCCAGCATAAAGAACAACAAGGATTTGTCACTTTTGCACAAAACACAGACGAAGTGGATTATTTGGAGCTTGCTTACTTGCAGGCGCTTAACATTAAGGCAACACAGAAGAATAACCGGTATGCGGTAATAGTAGACGCTACCACAAAGGAGAAAGTAAATGATAAACATTGTAATACTTTTGATTATATTATTGATATTCCCAACGATTATAATGATTCTACCAGTAATAGAAAATTTGCTAACGAACATCAAGTCTTTTGGCTTACGCCTTTTAAAGAAACTATTAAGTTAGAATCAGACTTATTGTTTACTAGATCAATTGATCATTGGTGGACAGCATTTAGATTAAAGAACGTTTGTTTAAGTACCGGTGCCAAAGACTTCAGAGGTCTTAATGGTAGTATACGAAGGTATAGAGAGTTATTTGATGAAAATAACTTACCCGATGTGTATAATGGATTGATGTATTTTAGATACAGCCAAGAAGCACACGATTTCTTTGAAGCCGCACGGTATATACAACAGGAATGGGAGTATGTACGCACAGGCCTTAAAAAATGCGTTGAAGAACAACCGAGTACCGATGTGCTGTACGCACTAGCCGTATTGATGGTGGGGGTAGAAACCTGCATAATGCCCAGCATGGATTTTATAAACTTTGTACATATGAAGTCTGGCTTTAATGGGTGGAGTGATACACGTAGTTGGCTAGAAACGGTTGTGAATGAGCGCGACGGAGATGTTGTCCGTATTAACAATTTAAATCAATACAGCCCAGTACATTATTACGATAAGACTTACTGTACACAAGAATTAATTGAATATTATGAGCAAAGAATTTTGGAAAGAAGTTGAAAGTTTAATCGAGCCCGCGGTTCCTCTCAAATTAGAATATAGATTATATTATAATGAGCTAGGAGAAATTACCAGTGGCTCAATGGATGATCATCCCAATAACGGTAACTACCTTGTAGTAACACCAGATGAGTATAATAGATATTTTGAATATCGCGTTGTTAACCAACAACTTAAAAAGATTGACCGCGACGCTGGATATCGCGTAAAATTAGAAAAATCTAACCAAGGATTTTGTGTGGTAAAAAATCACGCAGGACTTCTACTAGAAGAAACGTACCCTAACATAGAATATTATGCCTACAGAAATAATTGATGTTGCAGATTTAGACTGCATTTACTTAACCTATGATGAACCTAATAAAGAAACTAACTGGATTAAAATTCAAAACATGGTGCCTTGGGCCCAAAGAGTTGACGGTGTTAAAGGAAGTGATGCTGCACATAAAGCGGCTGCCGATGCTAGCGGCACTGATCGCTTCATCCTTATCGACGGGGATAATATTCCTGATCCTAGTTTCTTTAATTTACAACTCGCACTTGACGACAATAATCGATGCTGTGTCTTTAGGTGGAAAGCTAGGAACGCTATAAACGGGTTAATGTATGGCAATGGCGGCATGAGTTCGTGGACTAAAGATTTTATATACAATATGAAGACTCATGAAGCTAGTGATGGATCAGCGGAGAATGATGTAGAGTTTTGTTTTTATTCTAATTACTGGGCAATGAATGATTGCTATTCAACTACCTTCCCTAATGCTACGCCATTTCAAGCATGGCGTGCCGGATTCCGCGAAGGTGTTAAAATGGCTCTGGATCGCGGAGCTAAGATATCTGTAGAAGAATTTGAACGTCGTGTGGTAAGTCGTAACTATGATCATTTGTGTATTTGGCAAACAGTGGGCGCAGACGCAGACAACGGATTCTGGGCCATATATGGCGCACGTCTGGGCACTTACATGATGATGCTAGAAGGGTGGGACCATCGTCAAGTACAAGACTTTGATACTCTTGCTATGTTATGGCGCAACTTTGAACAAGACGGCCCAGATCAATGTAGTAGTGTGGGAGATGCTCTACGTACACGCTTGGGATTATCTATCGTAGATATGGATATAGAAGAAAGCCGTTTCTTTAAACATCACTACAAGAGTCAATTTATAAATAAAGGGCCAATGGTAAGAGAATGAGAATACTAGTTACCGGGTCGCATGGGTTTATTGGATCTCATTTGGTTAAAAAATTAACCGAGGATGGTCACGACGTCTATAGCGCAGACAAAAAAATTGGAATAGATCTTTGTGACCTTGATATTATTAATAGGTTACCTGATGTTGATGTAGTATTCCATGCTGCAGCGTTTAACGGCACTAAGTTTTTTTATGATCGCCCATACGATGTAATTAGAAATAATATACTACCTACACAGTATCTATTGGATAGATACGCAGGAAAATGTAGCAAGTTTATCTTTGCCGGGACCTGTGAATCATACGCAAGTTCAATTGATATGTTTGGTTGGCCGGTGCCAACGACAGAACAAGTACCGTTAACTATTGCTGATGTTACAAACGAAAGGTGGAGTTACGGAGGTTCTAAAATTGTTGGAGAATTAATGTGCGTTGCAGCACTAAAACAATTTAAGCAACCTTACACAATTATTAGATATCATAACGTCTACGGACCCGGGCAAGTTGACCATTTTATTCCTGAATTTGTTCAGAAAATAAGAAAAGGACAAGTTGAGTTAATTGGATATAATAACACTAGATCTTTTATGTATATTAGCGATGCGGTATCTGCAACAATTAAGATAATCAACTCGGATAAGTGTAATAATGAAATTTTGAATGTTGGTATTAATGACGAAGTAACTATTAAAGAGGTTGCCAAAATAATCCTCGACATTGAAAATATTAAAGATACTATAGTATTAAAGGAATCCCCTGTGGGGTCAGTAACAAGACGATGCCCGGATGTATCAAAGTTACATACACTTATTGATTTTTCCCCCACGGTTTCCCTGAGAGAAGGGCTTAAATTAACTATGGAACAAATATGAAAATTGGAATAGTTGGCGTCGGCGTTGTTGGTTCTGCTTGCAGAGCAGGATTCCTAACACAAAATCACGTCGTGAAGATTCACGATATACTATTGCCCACTCAACTTGATGATGTATTAGATACAGATATTGTATATATTTGTATTCCAACTCCGGGTTTACCCAATGGCAAATGCGATACTTCAAACTTGCATAGTGTAGTATTGGAGTTAGCAACTAAACAATATACAGGCATAGTTGCAATTAAAAGCACTTGCGAGCCCGGCACCACAAAATTGCTTGGCAAACTGAGTGGACTACAAACATGTTACGTTCCTGAGTTTTTACGAGAATGGTGTGCCACAGATGATTTTATATATAATCATAAATTACTAGCAATCGGAACATCCAATAAGGTCATTTATGATGCTGTAGTTAAAAGCCACGGTAGCTTACCAAAAAAATGTATCCAGCTGTCTGAATCAGAAGCTGAAATTTTAAAATACTATAATAATATTTTTAATGCACTTCGGGTTACATTTGCAAATAATATGTTTGAGTTGTGCCAAGTAGTGGGGGCAAATTATAACAAGGTACTTGATGCATACTTAACAAGAGAGACGGCTAGCCCTGACTATATGAATTGTACAAATGAACTAAGGGGTTTTGGCGGAATGTGCTTGCCTAAGGACGTCAATGGAATGATTCAGTTTTTTAAAGATGTGGGGCTAGATTTAGATTTGTTCTCTGCAATAGCCAATGATAATAAAAAATTTAAACGAACTACAAAACCAGGAATGAGAAATGAATAAATTTCAAGTTGAATGTCCAAGTAATATATTATTAAATCGCAAAGAATTTATTGCATTTCTTGGAAATAATGCAGACTTGGGCATAAAAATTCTAGTTAACCCCGAATCGGTTTGTTTAACTCGTAGTGGGGTGTATGATATACTTGATACATATAAATTTAATTCTGTCGAGATTACTACATTTAATCCATTGGAACAGCATCTGGAATATAATATAATATATAAGAACTCTCTACTTTGGTTTGACCATGGTACAAAAAATAGTTACTTAGTGAATAATTCTTTAAAACAGTGGAATAAATCTAAAGTGTTTATGGCCATGTACGGAAGACCAACTGCAGATAGATTAGGCATTGGTTCATATCTATTAGAAAGATATCCCAGTGACACAGTATTAACATTTAATGGAAAAGTTGATTCTGAAGATAATAGAAAACATTTCCAGTTAACGGAATTGTTTACATGGGACCCGCCCAGCCTAAGTAGATGCAACAACTTAATTAACCAGTTATCTACAAAATCTGCAGATCGGAGCAAATATACAAATCTAGGTTATGATTATAGCGATATACTAACAAATAGTTACCAAGATATTTTTGTTGATATAGTGTCAGAAACAATGTATAATGGAAGAAGCTTTGTTCCGTCAGAGAAAACAGTAAGACCAATGCTGTTAAAGAAACCGTTTATAATCAGCGGTCCCTGCGATTTTTTAACAAACCTAAGAAGACTAGGGTTTAAAACTTTTGATCAATATTGGTCGGAGGAATACGACGGAAATGATGGTGCATCGAGCTATCGTAAAATTTTGCAACTGATTGATACCATTGGCAGTAAATCTAAAGATGAGCTAGTTGATATGTATAACAGCATGAAAGATATCTTAGATCACAATCATAATATGATTGTAAATATGGAATGGAATAAAAATGCAACCTTTGTATACCTTAATTAACTATGTCTACTAAAAGCAATTTTATGTCAAGTGCAGAGGAAATGAAGGACAAATTAGGTCCTGCACTCTGCTTGGCTAAATGGAAACAAGTAAGTCTACACTTACCCACAGGACTTAATAACTCTTGCTACCATCCACCACTACATCAAATTGATGCCGACGTACTAAAAGATAATCCCGGCGCACTACATAACACAGAGTTTAAAAAGAAGCAACGTGTTATTATGCTTAAAGATGAAAAGCCCAGCGAATGTAGTTATTGCTGGAATATAGAAGCACACGGGCAATTAAGCGATCGTCACTATCGCAGTGGAGAGCCCTGGGCAGCAGAAGCATACGATACAATTAAAAATAGTACCGGAGAAGAAAATGATGTTGTTCCTAGTTATGTTGAAGTTAATTTTAATCACGCCTGTAATCTGGCTTGTAGTTACTGTAGCCCGCAGTTTTCATCAACTTGGCAAGCAGAAGTCGACAAGTGGGGCGGATATCCTACTAGCACTATACACAATGATCCCAGTCACTTTACTGGTCGCAATCGCCCTATACCTGCTCGTGACGCCAATCCCTATGTTGATGCAT